>Ga0078972_1000151_pt1 | contig 279744 bp, 270 predicted proteins | sample YelNatPaOPGAMG01_FD_67568 | JGI IMG/M metagenome (GOLD analysis project Ga0078972, IMG submission 67568) | Hot spring thermophilic microbial communities from Obsidian Pool, Yellowstone National Park, USA - OP-RAMG-01 (SPADES assembly) (version 2) | ecosystem: Environmental > Aquatic > Thermal...
GCATGGCTAACAAACGGCTTTAGAAGACTAGCTATAAGATGGGAGAGGCTAGCATCAACCTTCACAGGCTTCATACAACTAGCATGCATCATAATATACCTAAGGGTTTTCAGATGAGTTCAATAATTATTGTTTTTAATTACCTAATAAGTTAAGGGCGTAAATTAAACATCAATCTGAACTGGAAGACCTTTACAATACAGTTTTCCTTTTACCCTTCGTACAAAATTGCTACATTTTCCATAACAATATAAGAAAGAAATGGATTTTCCTACTATGGGACAAATAACAGTCTCACTTTTCATGCTTTTGAGGAAACTACCTTTAATAGATCTTTTCAGCTCTTCTAAGACTTCTTCTGGAATACGTACTTTAGTGCTGACTTTATTGATGTCTATTATATACTCATATTCCTTTTCCTTAGACATAATTTTTAAGTTTTCATACTAAAATTTAAATTTTAACTCAAAGCATAATTCTTTAACTCAAAGAGTTGAAAATTCTTTCCACTATTTGTTAAGATTTGACTATAATAATATTTCACATAACTTTTTTCTACTGTTTCCTTGAGTATATGTTATGGTTGATCTTCTTGAGGATGGAGGGGATTACAAATTCAACATAAAGCAGGTAAATGCCTAACATGGAAACAATGGTGGAAAGAACTTTAGCGAAATACTATAGTCAAATAAGAGAATCAAACAAGCTTAAGTTTACAGGACGGTCGAGTTAAGCCTTAAATTTATAAGCTTACCATATATTAAAAACAATATCTACTATTTGCTCGTTAACTTTAAGTGTTACTTCATTTTATCACTTCCCTTATTAGAGCATTAATTATTTTAATGGTTTCCACATCATGATATGCTGTTTTCATCCTAACGAATTATCTATCAGCCCTAATCTATGCTTATCAACATAGCCTTAAACAACTATATTTAGCGTGAGCATTTAAGACAAGTAGTAATACTTTTAACATCATAGCCTCCCAATTAGAAATATGTTGACATCAAGATTATTCTACGAATATGATGTATATATTCTCTTCTACGTTTTCTCAAATGCTACCCATAGCTATACGTAATTGAATCGATTACATTAAACTTATCAATATAATTCTCCTAACATGACTAGTAGAATAATAGATATAAAATCCGAATTTATGAATCTACATATTCATAACTACACTTAATGGATAAATCCTCATAAGTCTTCCTTAAACCACATTCAGAAAAGTAAACTATTAAGAACAATATAAATGATGTTCTTAACTTTCTAAAAACTCATAATTACTGAATCCTCATGGTAGAGGTACAATACTCCAACTTAGACACCCTAAGGTTAGCAATACATTACTATTATGAGGAAAGATTAATATACTAGATGCTAAATTTTAACTAGATCTAAGATGGGGCTCTTTCAAGGTAACGACTTAAGGAAGCCTAGTGGTGGAAGGAAAAGGTCTTCGAGAACTAAAAAGAAACATGAAATAGGAAGTTTACCTGTTGAAACTATTTTAAGCTCTGAAGAGAAAAGATTTAAAACTAGGGTGTATGGTGGAAACTATAAGATTAAGTTGCTGAGAGCTTTATATGCTAATGTAACTGTGGATAATAATACTACTAAAAAAGTTAAAATATTAAGTGTAAAAGAAAATCCGGCGAAAATAGATTGGTCTCGTAGAGGTGTTATTTCAAAAGGCGCAATAATAAGCACTGAGTTTGGGCTTGCAAGAGTTACATCTAGACCTGGAAGCGATGGTGTTATAAATGCTGTTTTAATCGAATCTAAATGAATTTTAAAGTTAGTAGATATGAGAAAAATTATTGTTTGGCCAGTTTATATAAATCTAAAAACTTCAAGATCAGGAGGACGGAGAGTCTCTAGATACTTAGCTATCGAGGATCCATCGGTAGAAGAAATATTTAGGGCTGCACTTGATTTAAATCTTTTTCCTGAAATTGTTAATAAAGCATATCCTAAGAATTGGCTTGAAATTAGAAAAGCTGTAATAATGAATAAAAAAGAATCTAAGCTTAATACATTAAAAGAAATATGTTTGAAGATAAAGCAATATAGAGCTTTAAAACATAAATCGTCAAGGGGTGGTGGTACAGTCTGAAGTAAAATTTTACATAAACACTTTTAAAATTAGGGAATCTATAGAAGTCCTCCTACTTTAGTTTTCATTATTACTTTCTAAATATTTTAAGATATGATATCTTGTAGTAAATAACTATTTTCCATATCTAGCTAAATAGCTGGTAATACAAGCTATTAACTTCATGAAACTGAATAAATTTCGGTGTCTTTAGTTGACATTTATAGTAACGGATACTTTTAAATGTCCAGAATGTGGTAATATAAATTTTCATAGAGATTTTGAAAGAGGAGAAATTACATGTACAAGCTGTGGTGTAGTTTTAGCTAGTAGTATTGATCTTAATGACACAACCTGGAAGATTCTTTCCCGGGAGCAAGTTAGAGTTGGCCCATCAATTTCAAATACTCTACATGATTATGGATTAGCAACAGATATTAATGTTAATGGTATAAATAATTCATCATTAACTCTTAGAGAGAAGTTAAAAATAGCGAGGCTTGCAAGATGGCATAGAAAGGTTTCAATGTCGAACTCTCTTGATAGAAACCTTACTCAAGGGTTTTCTGAAATTCAGCGTTTAGTTAATCAACTTAGCCTCTCAAAAAGTGTTCATGAATTGGCATGTAGAATTTATAGAAGTGTTGCAAGTAAAAGACATTTCAAGGGTAGAAGTATAGCTGAAGTTGCCTCTGCCTCTGTATTCATAGCATGTAAGAAGCTTGGAATGCCAAGAATGTTTAATGAGATTGTTAAGCATTCTAAAGTAGATAGAAGGAAGGTTATAAGGGGCTATCACCTAATAATTAATACTCTTAATGAAAAGCCTATAGTGAATAGTCCAGAAATATATATTCCAAGAATTATGAAGGCTCTAAACTGTTCACCACAAATTGAGGATAAGGCTAGAAGTATCATTGAATCAGTAAGACCGCTATTTAACGGCAAAAATCCTGTAAGCCTTATAGCGGCAGCTATATACATAAGCTGTTTAATAACTGGTCAACGTAAATCACAACATCAAATTGCACAAGCAGCCGGTATAACTGAGGTAACACTACGTAAGAGGATGAGGGAAATTCTAAATAAAATTCATGTTGAGGTTAAAATTTAATATCTCTTTTTATAATTGGTCAGCTGTATAAAACTCATAAAGTATGCTAGTTACTAATTGGCTCTAAGACTTTTACAAAGCTTTAAGAATATTTATGTATGAAGGAGAATGGTACTCATTGGCTGTCAGAGAAAAGAAGGCTAAGGAGTTAATGATGGATAAGCTCAGATGACTTATGAGCTCAGCTTCAAAGAACGATGGCTGATATGTAGTCTATGTAGGCTAAAGTTAATATGAAGCATGCTGTATACATGACAAAGTTTATTCGAAAAGTAGATTGTAGCCTACTATAACAACTTAAGCTTTTATATCTGTTCTTAAAATGTGGCAACTTAGGAAATAAGCATAATATCTTAAGTTGCCAAGTCCTGTTCTTATTTAGAAAAGAATTTAAGTATGAACTAGATATAGTTAGTGGATATGTAGCAACGATTAGTGGACTATATGAGCGATATTAGTGAAAGGGCATTATCAATAATTAAACAGTGTGGAAGTAATGGTATATCAAGGAATGAGCTTGCGGAAAGGCTTAACATAGATTTAAATATTCTAAATGAAATTATAAATAACTTAATTAAAATGGGAGTTATAGAAGAAGTTGGAAACCCTTCTAAAAATGATGTAAAGCTTGTAGCTGTTGAAAAGGAGGTATATAGAGAGTTTTTAGAAATCATTAAGGAGGTTCCATGTTTTTCATGTCCTAACATACTATTATGTGGTGAAGGCCGGGAAATAACTCCGGTTAAATGCTATATACTGACTAAGTGGCTTGATAATATAGCTAGTAGAAATTATTAAAACACATTAATTTTAAAGAAGTGTTAGAGATCTATATTGCAAGCTTGTTAGAGGTTATTGTTCTATAACTATGTTAAACCTTTGGAATAAGTAGGAAATCTAAGATCATTAGGGATGTTTCTTGAAACTAAATATGTAAAGATGATCTAAGGCATGTCAACAACGTAGCATTAAATTACTTTAAAAGTGATTTAGTATGGCTCTACTAGACTATTTCCTCGAATTTGATTATGATAGACTATATAGTTAACTTCATGTATTATGCTTAAAATCTTAGCAATCTTTAAGATCCATTATTGACTCTTAATAGAGTTTAGGTATTCTAATATTGTTATGTTGGTTAAGCCTAAATCATCAAGAAAACATGAGTGTTGAAGTTGGTGATTGCGGGAAGGTTTAAAGCTCGTTAATAACATCTTTTATAACGTTAATAGGAGCGTTTGTTTTAAATCCTTTAGGGTCTATATGTGTTGGTCCAGCTTCATAATTTAACTTCTGTAAGCTATGTATTATATCCCTAATTTTTGGCGGTTTTTTCTTAATTTTTGAGCATATATAGTCCACATTATAAAATGTTGGTGGAAGTGTGCTTTCCTCTAATAGAGTGTTTAAAAGTTTACTTATTTTCTTTTTAGTTTCTAGATTAAGCTCTTCATTATTTTGAATCATATTTACACAGAAATCTCTACTTACAATTGGTCCAATCCATAAGGGTCCTGAATATGTTAGTTCTCCACTACAATAAGGACATTTCCCCTTGTAGGCTACCATACCTTCAACTATAATTCTAAAATCGCATTTAAAGCAGTACATAATAATTCCTCTCATTTTTAGCGCCTTATTAGCTTTTAATGCCCCCCTAAAAATTCTGAGATATGTTTTTATATAGTGCTCATATACGTAAGATATTAGGGGCTCTATTAAGATACTATGTTGTAATGCCTTGGTATTTATCATGTTTATCAGAAGCCTTAAGGCTACTTCACGGCAATAATAACTTTTTAAAGGTTTTCCTAAATATTTTCTTTCACATGCTTCACTTTTAATACCGCATAGTGGTATTAAATCTGTTGCTGTAACACATAATATTCCCTTGTTTCTTAAAGCTTTTAATGCTGGCTCAATAAATTCTACGGGTGAGCCAAATGGATCGATATCTATAATATCAAACTTTAATTTTTTACTTGCAAGTTTTAGTAGCAGTATTGAAGCATCCTCATTGTATACTTGAGCTATATCCTCTATATTGTTAAGCTTAACATTACGTTTTATAAATTGATATGCAATAGAGCTTATATCGTTTAAAACTATTTTCTTAACTCTACACTCAAGAGCATATCTTATTCCCATAACTCCAGTTCCTGAAAGTGGTTCACATATGTTTAAATCTCTATTTAGCATTTTGTTTATAGTATTTGCAAGAAGTATTGAAAGGTCGCGGTTAAGCTTCATTTTTGGATTGTAAAATACAGGTGTTAATCTAGGTCTATAGGTTTCTCCACTACCTCTAAAAAGATCTAGTCTTGGAGTTATAATTTTCGCTCTTCCTTCATGGACTTCTTGCACTGGAAAACTGTTTTCCATACTTATCCTAGTATTTTTTTAACTGGTTTCCATGATCTTCTAACAATGTCTGGTACTTGGCCATATTCTTTAACCCAATTTGTAATGAATTGAATTGTTTTAGGGTCTGTCGCATATCCAGATCCAAAATCTCCATACTTCCTTTTTAACTCATTAATTATTTCATCTCTTCTAACTTTAGCTAGAATTGATGCTGCACTACATACAGGGTATATGGTATCTGCATGATGTTTAGATACTATCTCCACGTTAATAGTTAATGAACTCATTATGTCTCTCTTAAATCTCTCCTCATTAATATCTGAGGCATCAACATATACGATATCTGGCTTAAGTCTATTTATTACTTTACTCATTGCTTTTGCTTCAAGATAGTTTAATCTCCTATATTTTTGGGCTTTCAGCACTACTTCATCAATTTCTTTAGGTTGAATCTCTTCTATAGCATAATCTAATACTATGTTCTTAATTTTTTCCGCTATTACTACTCTTTGTCTTGGAGTAAGTTTTTTTGAATCTTTAACTCCGATTTCAGTTAATTTTTCTAGTTTCTCCTCCTCTATAAGTACGCCAGCTATTATAAGTGGACCTATAGCTGGTCCTCTACCAGCATCATCTATTCCAGATATTCTCCTCATCTTCATAGTTAAATGATGTTGAAAAACCAATAATTACCAGACTGCTAAACTTTCTTTTTAGCTCAAATATTTGTGGACGATATAGGTATTCTGAATTACTATCGATATTTAGTATTTTCTTGATGAATTTTATTGTTTCTTCACTACCAATTAATGCATATACCCCCTTTCCTAAATCAATTCTTCTTAAGGCTATTATTGGAAGTTTAATATTCTTATGTTTTTCCTCAGGTATAAGTTTAGCAAGTATTGCAAGCTCATCTTTTAAGAATATGATGTCATCTCCTCCTCTAGTTTTTACTGATGGTATATCTTCTTTAAGCAGTTCTTCAAGAGATTTGTACGAAGTTGGAAGATGATCATTAATTTTCTTTATTTCAATATCGATTATTTTCGATATTGTTTCTATTTCGGATAGCTTAAACATTATTTATCATACCTCGCTACAACCATTGCATGATCCTTATCATAAGGTTCAAGATGTACAGTATTTTCTTTTTCTATTGTAAATCCATGGGATAGGAGATAGTTGATTTCCATTTTATATACCTTAGATGGCTCTTTCGTTACATCAATACTTCTAGCCTTAATTGCAAGCATAATCCATCCCTTAGGTTTCAAGTATCGTTCAGCATTGTTTGTTAGTAGCTCTGCTTGATTGGGTTGAGCTACATCACAATATATTACGTCAACCTCATCCACAACATTGCTGTATAAGCTAGGATTTCTAGCATCTGCAAATATTGGTATCATGTTTCTTCTAAGCTCACATACTTGTATGAGCTCTCTCATAACTCTTGCAGCAAACTCAACACAGTATATAACACCACTTGATCCAATTATGTCGGAGACATGGCTTGATGTTGTGCCTGAAGCAGCGCCTAAATATAATACTTTACATTCTGGCTTTATGGGAATATAGGAAATACCGTTTAGTATGCTTGCAGCTAGTTTACTTCTAAACGGATTCCATACCCTATACTCTATTCCCCCATACTTCTCTAGAGTTTCACCATATACTTGTACTCCAGGTGTTAAATTTATTGTTGCGAGTTTTTTCGTATTGTCTTCATACTCTATCCAGAATATTCTAGGAAATCTTTCATGCTCATATATGTTAACAATCTCAATTCTTCTAGCTGACATAACCCCCACATTAACTAGTATCCGTAATATTTAAACTCCTACTTTCTTTTTTTAATCTCAACTCTTTTAGGAGGTTTAGTATATGTTTCCTTTATCTGTTTTATTCTTTCTTCAAGCTCAGCTTTAAGCTGCTCCCCAATAAATTCCCCTCCAAAGTAGTCAACTCTTGCAGCTATAGCTAGTTTACTGGCTAATGCTCTAGCGATTTTTCCCCTCTGCCATCTTGGTGCGCTTCTCAACTCCGGATATCCAAATATAACTCCATGCTTTGGCGGTTTAGACCTACTTCTTAAAAATCTAAATAATGCCTTCTCCGCACCTAGAACCTGTACTCTACTTGCAGGTGATTCTGCAAGTTTTTCAAGCCCACCTGCAATCGATATTAGTCTAGCTGCTATGGTTCCGCCTACGAGACACTTCATGTTAGGCGCTATCTCGCTAACTGTTTTATCAATGTAGCTGCTTAACTCATTTCTATATGCTATAAGATCTAAGGTTTTTTCAGCAAGCTCTCCTACAGCTTCTAAGTCTATATCAGTAACTTCAGCTCCAATAGATTTTTCAATGCTTGATATTATAGGCTCAATAAGTTTTGTAGGTACTCCGATTTTAGCTAAAACATCTCTACTAATATTTACTCTTGAAAGTCTTCTAGAAACTATATTTAAATATACTTCATGATCCTCAACAACATCATTAAGTTCAGGGAAATGTATTGAATACCATTCCCTTATTCTGTTTATATTTAAATTTATTATTTTATTAATATCGTCTAAAGCCTTAACCGCGTTTACAACCATAAGATCTCTTTTTGCAGCGGTTTCTCGAAGCTGAATTTTAATAAGCTCTATCTGAACACATCTTATAATGTCATAGTATTCCTCAACACTTTTAATAAGCCCTGTTTTAATCATCTCATTTATAACTGTTTCTTTAAGTTTTCTAAAAATGATGTTTTTAGGATCTGCTTCTACTTCAATACCTGTACTAGCTAGTATTCTTTTAAGATTTTCATTTTCAACATAGATACGTTTAACCCCAATTGAAGCTAAATTATTACAAAATTGTTTTAAATCATTTGGAATCTTCTCCTCAGTCAGTAGTTTTATTTGTTGTATAAGCTTAGATATGTCTTTACTAATTAAAGTAGAAATAACTTCACCATTAATGCTTGCAGCAACATATCCTAGATTATGTATCAGTAGATAAGCCTCCATCATCTACCACTATAAGATCTTATAAATAGAACTTTTAAATTTATCTAATATAAATTCTCCTAAAGTACATGTTTAAATCAGTTTTTAGCTATGATTGTTTGTGATTAAATACATTGTCTTAATGATAATATTGATACTTACTTTAAGCTATATAGTCTCATATACTTATACCCTCATTACGGGGGAATACGTTGAAAATGTTAGAGAAAACTCCTTTTCATGGGTTCTTGCATCAACGCTGCTTTACGTAAACAACTCTATGTTAAGACTTATTATAGCTTTATGTAGGGCTTTATGGTTTCTAATTTTAAGCATAGGTTTATTACTGTATTTTCTAGGATTGAAACAATTAGGGTATAAGGTAGTTATTTTATCTCTCTTGTTATTTATACTACCTGTTATTTTAGAATTAAAATAATTATTCTTAAAGCTTTAAATCAAATTATAGATTATTTTAATTGGATTTTAACATACTGATAGTTTGTAAACTAAGATTTAAAGAATACTTATAGCCTTGGCTAAGTTTATAGGATGTAGGCTTTATATAGAGTAATTGTTAACCGGTAAAGTGGTTTAAGATTAAACTGTAGAATAACTTGATGTTAGCCTACTTCAAAGTTATTGGAGTATTTATGTTATCAGGATATGGGTATTGTTTAACGTTTGAGAATTATCTTTAAGACAATTGTAAATATGGAAACATAAATCTTATTTTAACTAGACTTGGCGATTAGCGTATCGTATTTGGCTTGCTGGTTGTACACTGCTAAATTTTAGTAATATTTATATACTTGTAGCGGCACATATACTACATGCCATCCCACGGTAGTCTTACTAAAGCTGGAAAGGTTAGAAGTCAAACACCAAAGATTCCAGCTAAGCCTCATAGAAGTCCTATTCCTAGACATAGAAATAAGAGAAACTACTTTAAGAGAGTGGTATATTCTTTAAATAATAAAAAATAGTTTGTTTAATGTTTTGTAGCTTATTCTAGGGTGCTTTTGCTCTAAACACGTGGCCTTTAGAGCATTTATAAAGCCCAACCTTTACCTTCTTCAACATCCATGTTTTTGATGGTTTAGCTACTTCTTCACCACATTTTGGACATTTAGCCATAATATCACCTCAGAGCTGCCCAAGTATATTATTCTTAAGAACCGCTATATAAATCTTTCCTAAGATACTATATGGTGTTCAAGCTGTTTTTAATGTAAAAACATCGAAAAACTACATATAAATAATTGTTTTACATATTTTTAAATTTAAAATACATAAACTTTCAGCAGGTACTCTTTTAAACAAAATTTAAATTTCTCTATATATAACGTAATCTTAAGGTGAACGCTACGTCTGAATATTTTGGAGAAGTATTGGAGTTTATAAGACGTTTTAAAGTTCATATTGGGGATTTAGTAGATGTAACTGTTGATACTGGTATTGTTTTAAGAGGTTTTCTAATGCCTAGAAGTAGGTTGCTTGACGACAAACATATCGTTATTAAGCTTGAAAACGGATATAATGTTGGCTTATCTATTAATAGAATTAGAGAGGTTAAACTAGTTAAACATGGCTTAACCCCCCATCATGTATCCCCCACTCCAGTTGAGCAAATACAAGACCTCCCGCTGATCTCAATAAAGGGTTGTGGTGGGACAATTGCAAGTAGAGTTGATTATATTACAGGCGCTGTCTATCCCTCATTTGACGTTAATGATATTCTAAATCTAGTACCGGAGATTAGGAATATAGCTAAGATTAGAAGTGAGGAAGTTCTTAATATTTTTAGTGAGGATATGACTTCTAAATATTGGAAAATGATGGCTGAGAAGATTTTCTATGATTTAAATGAAGGAGTTGATGGAGTTATTATTGCTCACGGCACAGATACTATGGGCTATACAGCTGCCGCTTTAAGCTTTGCAATTCAGAACTTACCTGTTCCAGTAGTGCTTGTTGGCTCTCAAAGGTCTTCTGATAGACCTTCAACAGATGCATCTCTAAATCTTCTAGGAGCAGCTATTTTTACAGCTCAATCACCAGTTTCAGGTGTATTTGTTGCTATGCATAAGTCAACATCTGATGATGTAGTAGCTATACATAAAGGTACAAGGGTTCGTAAGTGTCATACAAGTAGGAGGGATGCGTTTAAATCAATTAATGAAGATATTATTGCTGAGGTTAAAGGATTTAAAATCATAATGCTATCACGTAGTGGATTACTTGAAAGAAATAAGGGTAGAAATCCCTCTTTAAAAGCGGAGTTTGATGATAAAGTAGTATTGGTAAAGACTTATCCCGATTTCCCATGTGAGATTATAGACTATATTGTTGATAAGGGCTATCACGGCTTAGTTATAGAGGGAACAGGTCTTGGACATACTCCTACATATGCTTTTAAATCGATAAGTAGAGCTTGTGAGGTTATGCCGGTTGTAATGGTTTCACAGTGTTTATGGGGTAGAGTAAACATGAACGTTTATAGAACTGGAAGAGAGCTTCTAGCTATGGGTGTTATTCCAGGTGAGGATATGATTCCTGAAACTGCGTATGTTAAGCTGAAATGGGTTCTTGGCCAAACTCAGGATGTTAAAGATGTTAGGAAGCTTATGTTAACAAGTATTTGTGGCGAAATTAGCTATAGACATTCAGAAAAGATTTTTACAAATGTATTTTCATAGATGTAGCTGTGGTACTGCTATGGGGGGAACTTTAAATATTGATTATAAGTCGATTGGCTTAAAAGTTGGGTTGGAGATTCATCAACAACTTGACACTAAACGGAAGCTGTTTTGTCATTGTCCAACAGTTATTCAAACAAAACCTCCTGACTATGTTTTTCAGAGAATACTTAAACCAACCCAGAGTGAGCTTGGAGAAATAGATAAGGCAGCAGCTTTTGAAGCTGAAAAGAGTAAGGTATTTGTCTACCATTCATTCTACAACTCTAACTGTATGGTTGAACATGATGAGGAGCCTCCCCACCCAATAGATGAAGAAGCTGTAGATATAGCTTTAATTGTAAGTCTTACTTTAAACGCACTTCATGTTGATGAAATACACGTGATGAGGAAGATAGTTATAGACGGCTCAAATACTTGCGGGTTCCAACGTACAGCAGTTATTGCTTTAGGAGGCTATGTATCCGATGTTGAAGGCAATATTCCAATACAAACAGTAGTATTAGAGGAGGATGCTGCAAGGAAAATTGAGGAAAACTCTAGGGAGGTACGTTATAGTCTTGATAGACTCGGTATTCCACTTATTGAAGTAGCAACAGCTCCAGTAATTTCAACTCCTCAACAAGCTCAGAGAGTAGCCTTCAAAATTGGTCAGCTACTTAGAATGACTGGAAGAGTTAAAAGAGGAATTGGAACAATAAGGCAGGATTTAAACATATCGATTACCGGCGGTGCAAAGACAGAAATTAAGGGAGTTCAAGAGCTTGAAGTTATATCTAAATGTATTGAGTATGAGGTTCAAAGGCAATTAACTCTCTTAAAAATTCGAGATGAGCTTTTAAGTAGAGGTGTTGAAAATAAGTTAGCTTTTAACCCTGTAGATGTGACAAGTGTATTTATGAATACTGAATGTAAGGTAATAAGAGATGTTATTTCTAGTAATGGCGGAGTCTATGCTCTTAAGCTTCCATGTTTCAAAGGAATACTTAAAATCGAGGTTCAGCCTAAACATAGATTTGGCACAGAGCTCTCCGATAGAGCTAGGGTTTTAGCTGGTGTGAACGGTATATTCCATACTGATGAGTTGCCTGCATACGGAATTACGGAGGGTGAAGTTAAAAGGCTACTGGAGGCTGTATCAGCATCTCAAGATGATGCTGTGGTTTTTGTTGCATCTCAAGAACATCAAGCCCTTAAGGCTCTTAAGGCTGTTTATGAAAGATGTATTGAAGCATTAAAGGGTGTACCTGAAGAAACAAGAGCAGCTAATAGTGATGGAACAACGTACTATACTAGACCTAGACCTGGAGCAGCAAGACTTTATCCTGAAACAGATATACCACCACTAGTTGTAATGGAGGAGAGAATTAGACGGTTAAAAACACTACTACCTGAAACGCCTGATGAGAAATTTGAACGTTTCACTAAAGTGTTAAAGTTAAGTAGTAAGCTTGCTCAGGAAATTTTAAATTCATACTATCTACCTGTTTTTGAAAAAATAGTTTCAAAATACAATGTAAATCCAACCATTGTAGCATCAACATTAACTTCAACACTAACAAGTTTAAGAAGGGATGGTGTAAATATTGATTTAGTATCTGATGAGCACTTCGAGGAGATATTTAAGCTTCTCCAAGACGGGATTATAGTTAAGGAATCAATACCGGATATTATAAGATTTTTATCAGTAGATGTTAATAAAAACGTTATAGATATAGTTCATGAGAAAAACCTGTTCGTTATGCCTCGTGAAAAAGTGGAGGAAGTAGTTAGAGAAATAGTGTTAAAAAACATCAATGTTGTAGCTGAACGTAAGGGTAAAGCTATAGATTTACTTATAGGTCAAGCCATGAAGACCTTAAGAGGTAAAGCTGACAGCGGCGTTATTAAGGACCTCATAGTTAAAATTGTTAATGAAATAATTGGTGGGGGATAGCTATGTGTGGAATTTTTGGATGTATAATTAGTGGAGTGAAAGCTGCACCGCTAATTCACTCAGCTTTAAAAAGGCTTGAGTATAGAGGATATGATTCTGCAGGTATAGCTACTGTTTGTAATGGTCTACTTTTTTTAAAAAAGGACTCTGGGAGAATAGAGGAAATTCATGAAAAACTTGATTTAAACGATCTTCCAGGAACGATCGGTATTGGTCATACAAGATGGGCGACACATGGAGCTCCAAGCATGGAAAACGCTCATCCACATACTGACTGTACGGGAAGGATAGCTATAGTACATAATGGAATAATTGAAAACTATCTTGAAATTAAAAAACTACTTGAATCTAGGGGTCATATTTTTAAATCAAGAACTGATAGTGAGGTTTTCGCTCATCTTATAGAGGATAATATTAGAAGTAATATGTCATTTGAGGATTCTGTAAAGCAGGCTGTAAAGCTAATTAGTGGAAGCTATGCTATAGCTGCTATACATGCTGATGAAGATAAGATACTATGTGTAAAAAACGAATCTCCATTAGTTGTAGGTATTGGTAATAATGGTGTTTTCTGTGCATCAGATATTCCAGCTATTCTACCGTATACTAATCGGGTTATAGAGCTGCTTGATGGTGAAATGGCTATTTTAAGCCTAAATGATGTTAGGATAGTTCAGGTAAGGGATGGGTTGATGGTTCAACGACGTGAAACAATTATTGACTGGTCGATAGATATGGCTGAGAAAAGTGGTTTTCCTCATTTTATGCTTAAAGAAATATATGAGCAGCCGAAAGCGGTAAGGGATTCTTTAAGAATTGATAGACGCCTCATAAATATTGCATCAATGCTTATTGAGAATTCAGATAGATTATTTCTTGTAGCATGTGGGACATCCTATCATGCATGTTTAGCTGCATCCTACATATTCTCTGAGCTATCATTAATTAATGTAATACCATGTGTAGCCTCAGAATTCTTGAAAAGCTATTTACAACTAGTAGATGAAAACACAGTAGTAATAGCAGTATCCCAATCCGGTGAGACAAGGGATACTCTTACTGCAGTTAAGAATGCGAAGGTGAGGGGGGCTCAAATAATTGGTGTAACGAACGTTATGGGATCTGAACTAACGAGAATATCGGACATGTATTTAAACATGCAGGCAGGTCCTGAAATAGGGGTGGCAGCAACAAAAACTTACACATCCCAGTTGGCAGTTCTAAGTCTACTGGCAATAAACTTTGCTCATAGTTATGGCTTCATAAATGAGAATACGTATAAACGTTTATTATCAGAACTTTATGAAACATCAAATATAATAGAGAAGCATTTGAGAAGTATGGATGATGGGGCTAGGAGAATTGCTCAAGCAATAGCTTCAAGGGAAAATGTATTTTACCTCAGTAGAGGCATTAATGTTGCATCAGCTCTTGAAGGAGCATTAAAGCTTAAGGAGATAAGCTATATACATGCTGAAGGGTATCCAGCCGGGGAGAGTAAGCATGGTCCAATAGCGCTTGTTGAGAATGGCTTTCCATGCATCTTTATATCTCCTGCTGGTGAAACATCGATTAAAATACTTGGTAATGTTATGGAAATGAAGGCTAGAGGCGCTAAGATAATTTCAATAACTCAGGGTGATGCCCATGAGGTTAAGGAGGCTTCAGACATTAATATAGGTATAGAATCTAATCTTTCTGAAGTATTAACACCAATAATATTTTCCCCACCACTACAATTAATAGCGTATCACGCAGCTGTATTAAGGCTTAAAGATCCAGATAAACCGAGAAATTTAGCTAAATCAGTAACAGTTCCCTAAATCGATTCTGATAGATTAACTGAACTTAAAACATAATATATTTAATGACTTGTTTTCTTCATTTTTATCTTTCTCCTCTCTCTTAAAAATAGGATTTCATTCTTTACTAGTACCCTAAAATCATCTATTACCCCCTCAATATATAGGAAGCGTTTAGCTAATGTCTTAACGTATCTTTTATCTATATCTTCCCCTTTTAAAATAATGTTTTCCCCCTCACTAGTTACTTCACACTTTATCCTACCCCTAATATACTCGATAAATTTATCTAGCTTCTCCCTACTATATTTACTTAACTCTTTAGCATCTATCTTCAGCTCTCTAGACATAGAGGCTATCAAGCCCCCCCATTAATAAATCTTACTGGAAGCAAAGAGGATAATTCCATATATGTTTTAACTAAATCATAGATTAGTATTAAGATACTTTACTATTAGGTTTTAAATCAGTTTTAACTCTCTTCTCCTATCGATGGTATCATGTACATCTGGTCCCGTACCTATTATTGTAACTGGTACTTTACATGTATTTTCGATTTCCTCAATGAATTTCTTAGCGTTTAACGGTAAGTCATAGTATGATCTTAGGCCTCTAACCTCAGGAAATATTGAGTCAAGCTTTGTTAATGCTATTTGAGTTGCACTATTAATCATAACGCTTCTCTTTGCAAGATTAAAGTTAAACGGTGCACTTCTTCTTTTCCTACCTGTAACTGTTGCTATTTCAAGCCATCCTCTCTTAATAGCTTCCTCCTCGCTTAACTCCCCCTCCAGAGGTCCTCCTCCAACTCTAGTTACAAATGATTTAAAAACTACAATTACTTCATCAACTCTTTTAGGTCCTATACCTGCCTCACTACATATTCCTGAAGCTGTTGTATCTCTTGAAGTAACATATGGATATGTGCCGTGGTAAAGTGAGAGATAGGTTCCCTGTGTTCCTTCAATTATAACTGTTCCATCATCATCAATTATCCTATTTACTTCCTGTGCTACATCTATAGTGAATGGCTTTAATTCATCTATTTCTCTTGCTGTTTTAGCTATGCGTTTAACCCGATCCTCAACAGCAGGACCTACTCCACTTCCTGTTGTCCCTATTTTCTCTTTAAGATACTGTGATGCTCTATCCCTCTCCACATGTTCCTGATCAATTATTGAAGTGTTATAGTCAATCCAAACCCTACTGTATGTATTTGTTAACTCAACCTCCTTAAGAAATACTGATGGACTTATATTAGCTCCAGCAGCGATGTAGAGTTTTGCATAGTTGTTAATGAAGGCTGATGGAATAATTCTAAGCTTAATTTCCTTATTGTTAATGGTAACTGTATGACCTGCATTTATGGAGCCAACTCTTACTGCAGCATTAACGTTGCTATTAAGCGCTAAGTAAGCTACTATCTTCCCCTTCCCCTCATCGCCGAAAAATCCTCCAACAACTACATAGCACGTCATAGCTACTCCCTTAACTTCTCATATGCTTTCTCAATAATTTTCTCATCAACCCCCTCTGTCTCTATAGGCCACTTTAATACTTGTTTTTTAGCTTTCTCATCAGCTAGCTTCAGTAACTCCTTTCTTAATGCTTCAAGCCTTTCAGCATCAAGCTTTACACATCTCTCCCAATAGCTACAATCCTTCACACTGCATTTACTTGTTGAGATAATAGCATATTTTCCTCCACCAATACTTCTAACCCTAATTATTGGAGGACATACTTCCCTTATACCGGTAAATATTATTTCACCATCAGCCCCCATATTCTGAATATAATTTCCTAAGATCTTCCTAATAGCATTACTGATGAGTTCAAGTGTAGCTTCAACTACTAGATCCTTACTAGACTCCATATTCTCACCTATACGCTAATTTAAAATATAAATTTTACATTTAAATAGTTTATTAAGTAATTATCGATTTAGCATGTAGTAAATATATAAATTTAAGGCTTAGCTTGACAGTATTAGATTGCTGACCTAAACAATTATATTTAACCTAAACCTATATTTTAGGTAGTTAATAGGTGCTGGATATGACTGGTGGAAGAAGTAGTATAGTTGTAGCAGCAGTTGGTGATATTCATTCCCCAAAGTTCTTAAAGGTATTTAAGAATGCACTTCAAAGTATTCCTTCAAATTACATCGACCTATTTCTTCTTGCAGGAGATAATGTACATAGAAATGATGTGGACCAGATGGGGAATGTAATAGATGCTATTAGAGATATTGGTGATATACCTATTGTATCCTGCTTTGGTAATGAGGAGTATACTCCCCAAAGGTATAAGGATGAGTATTCATCAGTAACATGGCTTGATGATGAGTCAACAATACTAAACATTAAGGGTTGGAGTATTAAAATTATAGGTACTAAAGGCGTTCTCGATAAGCCTACAGCTTGGCAATCTAGAAATATTAAGGATATTGATAAAATATATGCTGAAAGACTTAGGAGAATAGAGTACTTAATAAATGATGGAAAAGCCGATTTTAATATTCTCCTATCCCATTACTCAGTAACTTATAAAACTATGGTTGGAGAGCCTGAGAGCCTATGGCCCTTATTAGGTAGTAGAGCTATGGAAGACATTATATTAAGAGCTAATCTTACCCTATGTATACATGCCCATGTTCATAGATCTAGAAGAAGAATGATTGAGGTAAGTTCAACAACAATTATTAATGTTTCACTTCCATCTACAAATAATATATCGATAATAACGCTTCCAATATCTCAAACACTACAAAAAACCCTTACAAACTTCTTTTAATGCTAAAGCTTTAATAGTTTAATAATCTATTTATAGTAAAGTTGTGGTTATGATATGGTATACTTTATATTTGTAACAGGTGGGGTTCTTTCAAGTGTTGGTAAGGGTATTTTAGCAGCTTCTATAGGTAAAATGATTCAGGCTAGAGGATTTAAAGTATCTGCTGTAAAGATTGATCCGTATCTTAACGTTGATGCTGGAACAATGAATCCTCTTGTTCATGGTGAGGTTTTTGTAACTGAGGATGGTGGTGAAACAGATCTTGATATTGGCCACTATGAGCGTTTTTTAGATATTAATTTAAATAAGGAAAACAACATTACAACAGGTCAAATATATCAAACCGTTATTGAAAGGGAAAGGAGAGGTGACTATCTTGGATTATGTGTTCAGGTTGTGCCACATATTACTGATGAGATTAAGCGTAGAATTAAGCTTGTTGCTGAGAAGTCAAATGCTGATTTTATTATAGTTGAAGTTGGTGGAACTGTTGGAGATATTGAAAGCCAGCCATTTCTTGAAGCTATAAGACAGATGGCTTTAGAACATCCTGGAAGAACACTTTTTATCCATATAGCGCTTGTACCAATACTTGATGTTACTGGTGAGCAGAAGACAAAGCCTCTACAGCATAGTGTTAACGAGCTTAGACGTATAGGAATTCAGCCACATGTTATTGTTGCACGTTGCAGGATGCCTTTAGATCATGAAGTAAAGAAGAAAATAGCACTCTTCGGAAATGTCCCTGATGAAGCTGTGTTTACTTCATACAATGTAGACTACATATATGAGCTTCCATTAGTGCTTGACTCACAAGGAATGGGGGACTATATATGTAGGCTGCTGGGACTTCACCTATATAAAGCTAACTGGGATAATTGGATAGAGGTTGTTAATTCATTTAAGAAGCCGACGATAAAGGTTTCAATAGCGCTATGCGGTAAATATGTAAAGACTACAGATGCCTACATAAGCATTAATGAAGCCTTAAAGCATGCAGCTGCAAGTCTTGGTGTTGGTGTTAATATCGAGTTTATAGATGCTGAAAAAATTGAGAGAAAACAGTTAGATGTTGATATTTTATCTAAATTTGATGGTGTAGTAATTCCACCAGGATTTGGTGCTAGAGGTTTTTTAGGGAAGCTTGAAGCAATAAGATTTACACGTGAAAACAATATACCACTACTTGGAATATGCTTCGGAATGCAGCTTTCAATTGTTGAATTTGCAAGAAATGTTTTAGGATTAAAGAATGCAAATACAACAGAAATAGATCCTAATACTCCATATCCTGTAGTAGATCTACTTCCTGAGCAGCGTGAAGTATTGTTTAAGGGAGGCACAATGAGGCTAGGATCATATCCAATAGTGCTTAAAGAAGGTACTTTAACACATCTTCTATATAAAAGAAAAATAATTTATGAAAGACATAGACATAGATATGAAGTTAATAAGGACTATTTAGAAACATTAGCTAATCATGGATTAATCGTTTCCGGTCATAGTCTTAACGGTCAAAGAGCTGAATTTATTGAGCTTCCATCCCATCCATTCTTTCTCTGTACTCAAGCTCATCCGGAGTATAAATCAAGACCTGGAAATCCCTCTCCAGTATATGTGGGACTTATAAATGCATCTATAGAAAGACTTAAGTCACGTAAAACACATCATAGCAATAAACTCATAAAGGATAAGCTATTTTAAATATAACAGGTATTTAGAATTTCTAGTTCTAAACCAGCGAAAACTATTTATTTTCAGACAATATTATTCTGATGTTGCTGCTTATAATAAATTAGTAAGCGATAATGTTATGGCAATGTACGCTGCTCAAATATTGGGAAAGCTTACTCCTGAAGATTTTAGAATTCTTATAGCTATAGAGAGGGGGATGAGTACATATAGTTATGTACCATTAAACCTTATAGTTAAAATTTCAGGTTTAAGCTTTGATGATGCTGTCCTTCATTTATCGAAGATTCATTCCCTTAAGTTAGTACTAAGACGTATTGGACCATATACTGGCTATAGGCTTAACTATAATGGTTATGATGTGCTTGCACTTAACGTTTTATCTAAGAGAAAATCTGTTGAAGCTATTGGTGGTATTATTGCTCAGGGTAAGGAATCCGATATTTATGAAGCTTTAGCGCCTGGAGGGGTTAAGATTATAGCTAAGTTTTTCCGTTTAGGTAGAACAAGCTTTAAGCAAGTTAAACGTACACGTTTCTTTATAGGTTCAAGGAGACATACTTCATGGCTTTACAAATCTAGGCTTGCTGCATTAAATGAATTTAAAGCACTTGAAATTCTATATAAGCATAGCTTTTTTACACCTAAACCAATAGATAGTAATAGGCATGTTGTTATAATGTCCTATATTAACGGTGTCCCACTCTATACTGTAGATGAATTAGAGAATCCAGCTGAGGTTTTTGGAAGTATAATTAATAATTTAAGACTAGCCCTATCTATTGGTTTAGTTCATGGTGACTTAAGTGAGTACAATATTATGTTAACTCCAGAGCGGTTAACATACGTTATTGACTGGGTTCAGTGGGTTGATGTTAATCATCCGAATGCTCATAACCTCCTTAAAAGGGATATTAAGAATATAACTCAATATTTTGCTAGAAAGTATGGTATTAGAAGTGATGTGGGTAAAATATATGATGAGCTACGGGGTGTTATGAAACGTTAGGTAATGATGTAGTGGTTGGAATAGATATTTTACCGATGAGTTCTCCACATGGAGATAGACGGTATGCTGCTACTGTTATGCAGGGATATAGAGTTATTGAGAGAGCTAATAATGTATCCCTTATAGACTTGGTTAAGCTTATTAGAAAGCATAATCCGTCATTAATAGCTTTAGACAACATATCTGAATTGGTAGAGTCTATTGGAGATTTAAGAAGGATAGCTTTAATGCTGCCATTAAACGTTAAGATCGTACAGGTTACAGGCTCTCCTGAGCATGGATTTAAAACATTAGAATCTCTTGCTTTAGCTAATGGCTTAACATCTAAGCTAAAAATATCGCCGCTTGAGTCTTCGGAGATAATAGCTAGACTTGCCTCTATGAATATAGGCTATGCTGTTGAGGTTTTTGAGCCTAAAACAATAATTACGATATCTCCATCAAAGATAACTAGGAAAGGCGGTATGAGTAGTGAGAGATATAGACGTGGAATTGAAAGCCGAATATTAATGCTGTGTAGAGACATTGAGTCTAAGCTTAAGCTATTAGGTTTAGACTATGATTTATACATAAGGAGAAGCTACGGCGGTATTTCAAACGCTAAGTTCATAGTGTTTTGTAAGAGAGAGAATCTTCACGGGATTGTTCACGGCAGGAAGGGATATGTTAATATTAAAATAAAACCTGTTCTAAGTAAAACCTTAATGTTTAAACCTATTAGTGAGGCTGCTTCAATGTCTAATCAATCCAAGAGAAACGATTACCTTATTGTCGGTGTAGATCCAGGTATGGTTACAGGAATAGCTGTGTTAAATGTTAATGGTGAAGTCTTACTATTAACGAGTAAGAGGGGTATTGATAGAAGTGAAATTATAAAAACAATTCTAGGTTATGGAACTCCTGTTGCAGTATCATCTGATGTAAATCCCCCCTCTAGACTTGTTGAAAAGATAGCTTCCTCCCTTAACCTTACACTATATACTCCATCAAGGTCGCTGCAAGTATCTGAGAAAATATCGCTAGTTCAAAGCTTTATGGATGAGCATAAAATAAATCCTCCTCAAGACCCTCATCAAAGAGATGCTTTAGCAGCAGCTATTAAGGCTTTTCAAAGCTTTAAAAATAAGATGGAGCAGGCTGAAGCACATGCTCAATCACTTGGATTAAAGGTTTCACGTAGTGATTTAAGAGCTCTAATAATTAAGGGCTACTCAATAAGTGAAGCTCTAAACATGCTTAGTAAACCTATTAGTATACCTGAAACTCCTCCAGCTACTAAACCACCTATTCAGCAGCCTAATGTTGAAAGCTTAATTAAAAAACTAAATATTCAAAGAACAGTTATTAATACTCTGATTAGGAAGCTTAAAAGCCTAAGCGATGAATCATCATCTTTAAAGCTTAAAATTAAGGATTTAGAGAATGAAATTGAAAGAATTAAAAGTGAGGAATACGTAAAGATTAGGAGAGATAGGGAGGTTGAAGCCTTACGGAGTAGAATTGAAGAATTATCAAAACATCTTATAGCTCAATCATCATATATTGATAAGTTAAGAAACGATATTGAAGATGCTAAGAAGGGCTTAGCAGCTTTAGTTAAAGGTGAAATAGTTCCAGTTAAGATTTTACATACATTACAGCAGTCATCAATTAAGGAAGTTCATAATACTGTAGGCATAAAGAAGTTTGACATACTATACGTTCAAGACCCATCAAGCTACAGTACTGAAGCTATTAAGGAATTAGCTAAGCTAAACATTCTTGGAGTAGTTTCCAAAAATCCTCCAAATCATTTAATAGAGGCTTTCGAATATAATGGAATACCTCTAATAAGCTACGATGAAGCTAGCGTAACTTGGATTTTTGACAATCCATTTATTAATGTTAATACTGTAAGTCAAATAAGGGAAATGAAAGATAGACTTAGTGAAAAAATAAAATCTATAAGAAGAACTCAGCTTGAAAAGCTAATTTCAGAATATAGAGATAAGCGATCTTAAATTATGAAGCCTAAAGATTAAGCTACCTATAATATTCTCTCCAACTGTTAATATTTAAACATGGAGAGAAATGAACGGCTTCTAATTATGTTGTTGGAGAATAGCTGCTCTATATAGGTTTAATTATCTAGAATAAATTACATTTCCCATTAAGTATCATTTCAGTTAGTTTTTTAATATCATTGAATTCACCTTCAACAATACTGTAAATTTCACTTTCAATATTTCCCTTAGGTCTTGTATTATCAGGTATAAACTGTATGTTTGCTATTAGAGGTTTATCTATTGGTGTTCCAATTCTACTAAGAAGCTTCACATATACCTCCTCTACTCCATTAACTTCCCTGTATATTCTATTAGCTATAATATCTGCAAGTACATTGTATAATTTGCCAACATGATTTACAGGGTTTTTACCAGCTGTAGCTTCAAGCGACATATATCTACTTGGCGTTATTAATCCATGCACTCTATTTCCTCGACCAGTATTACCATCATCACCGGCCTCAGCAGAAGTACCTGTAATAGTAAGATATACTATGCCTCTACTTGGCTTATCAGCGTCATTTACAATAACCTCAACAGGTATATCTGTAATTTTTGAGGCTAAATCCTCAATTCTTTTCTTAACCTCCTCCTTAATACTTAGGTAGTGGCTTAAGTCAGGTATAAGCCTACTAATCATAGCTGCAGCTACTGTTAACTCTATCCTCCCCTCCCTCCTTAAACCCATAACCTTTATGTCTTCACCTACCTCTGGAAGATTTTTCCTAGTATCTATAGAGTTCAGATATCTTTCTGTTTCTAATACTAGTTTTTCCAGCTGGGTTAGGGGTGCAAAGGATACTCCAAATGATGTATCATTAGCAAGAGGTATTTCCTTTTCAAGATTAAAAACGCTAACTAAATCAATGGATCCCGGTCTTATTTTATAGTCTATTATAACATCACTATTAACATCAAGAAATCTAAGGCTACTACTAAGAAATTCTCTTACTGAGCTTAGAACTATTTTACCTACTGGTACGTATCTTACATCAGAGCTAGATACAACACTTGTTACAGCTCTACCTGCAATAATAATATGTATTGGCTCCTCAACCCTACCTCCACCAAACCATACTGTTGCCTTACCACCTACAAGAAGACCCTTATCAACATTATGATGTAGTATTGCTCCAAACTCATTAAGATAGTATCTACTTAAAGCCCTACTTACAGATTCACATGCACCATCAATAAGATAGTCAGGATGCCCCACCCCCTTCCTCTCAACAATTTCAATACTTCTCATAGATACAGGCTTCTGATCAAGTACTTCAACAATAATATTTCTAAACATAGCAATCCCAAATCCAAAACTACTATTCGTTCTTATTTAATTTTCGCCATATTTTATTCCTAAAGTAATCAAGATAGCAATTTTAAATTATTTATCAACTAAGTTTATCATAATACTAGATGTACTTAAAGCTAATACAAAATAATAATCTAGAAGTTTAAAGGATAGCCTTACATTAATTTAAATAAATATTAAGTCAATGTAGAAGTGGATTATGTTTAAGTATGGGAATTAAGCTTTAAGATACTGTTAGGTTAATATGTGTAGGCTCATGAATTAGGTCTAACTTGTATTTAGTAAGCTCCTGCTAGTATAGATCAGTTTTAATATATAGTATGTTATTACCTCTAATAAGAACTTTACCGAATTTTGTTTTAATATCACCATTATTATTAAGCTCCTGAGTATCAGTCATTGTTAAGTTCATGGTTGGATCACATCTAATAAGTCTGCCCATGTATTCACTTCCATCTTTTAGTTTAACTATTATTGTTTTATTAACAGATCTAAATAGTAGCTTTAGCGGTTCACTAGGCATTAAAGTCCCTCAGCTAGTTCTAACTTAAGACTCATCTATTTAAACTTTATCCTATTATAAGGAGGATGCCGTCAACTATTACTAAGTTTCCCTAATTAGAATCTGGACGCTACTGGTTAAGTATTAAATTCCACAAGTTTACTACATGTTAACTCAATATCTTAAACTGTTAAAATTAGATTGTAAATCTAAGTAGCTTAAATCTGCTTGTTTGATATTATCTAGATAAGTTGTTTAATGCTTTAGATTAAGAGTTAAGTAGATAATTCCGTTATGGATTAGATTTAAGTCTTGTCTCTTAAATTTAAAGAAGCTAAGCCTAATAGAGGGAATGATTTAGCACTCTTTAATCGATTCTTTCAGTCAATTATCCATCACTTATTACATTTAAGCTGTCTAGTATTAACTTGCCTCCCTTAGCTTCATAAATTATCTTACTACATCTTTTAGGTGTTAGCTTTACATGTTCTAGATTGGTTTTTATGAGTAGATGTTTAGCTGATGAGCTTATTGATGGTGATACTATTATACCTCTAATATTTGGATTGTTTTTCCTCATTCCCTCAACATATCTATAGAGTTGGATAACATCATTTTTTAATGCTGTATCCTTTTTCACCTCAATAACTACCGTATTACCTCTAGAATCCCTGCCATAAATATCAATAAATCCTGATGAAATACGTTTTTCATCAGCAATCGGTGTAAATCCTTCCTCAATAATGTTTGGATTCATAAGTATCGCCTTCTTCATATCTTCCTCCGTTGCATACATGGAGAATTCAGCTTCATCCTCCAGCTTCATAGACGATATTAAAATAATATTCTTAAAAACAATATTTAGAACCTCACCTTTAGAGTATGAGCTTATTTTTAAGAAATCCTTACTATATTCACACTTAATAATTGATCTACTAGGCTGCCAGTTAACTGGCTGAACACCTCTTGGTCTATGTATAATTATTGAGTTGTCGGACTTAACTACTACAATTCTCTCGCCAAAGCCGATTTTGGATGATGCTCTACCACTATAATCAATACTGCAGTTACCAGCTATGATTAGAACAGCTCTATTAGATAATGCTTCCCGAATAATTTCAACACATCTATCTAGGCTAGGGTTAGCTTCAAGCTTAATTTTACTCACATATTTAGCTAAAATATCCAAATAAAAACCTAGCGTTATTCTACTGGACCTAGTAGAAAGAATTATTAAGATGCTATGCTAAATCGACATTATACATATAAGTATATATTAGACTTCACTAAATAATTATCTGGTGTTTCCTATTGGTATCAAAAGATAAGAAGCTTATAGCTGTTCCCGGAGATCTTCTTGAGAAGGTATATGCTGTATCCGCAAAGGAGGGTAAAACACCCTTTCTGTATATAAGTGAAATATTTGAGCAGGCTTTAAGAGCTCACGATATGGGTAAGTCGTTACGTCAAGTTATAGACGCATACATAATGATTGAAACAGTAAAGAATTCTGGATCTACAATTATTTCTTCAGAAAGCCTATACATAATAATTCAGAAAATATATGGAGGTAGTGGTGATGAGTTAAGAAGGAAATGGTTTGAAGCTGGTGAGTGGTATGGGAAGTATATACTGGCGAAATTTGGGAATTTAAAAAACCCTGAAGAGCTGAGAAATCTTATTGAAGCATATCTCTGGGATATGAATGAAATCCATCTGGTAAGGCTTGAAGATAAAGCAGTTTTAAGATGCATATCCCCCCACCAACCACTAGAGCTTACAGAGTTGTCAGCAAGCTTTCTTGAAGGAGTTATGTCTGCATTAGGATATAAATGTATAAGGAAAGATGTTGTTAAAGGAGTTATCCTCATGGAGTTTAAATCTATATAAACTATTTAAAATTTAATATCCTTTACTAGTTCTTCATACTTCATAATCACTCTCCTACATTTTAATTAATGTATATAGCTTAATATAGGTGGGAAAGAATGAAAGATGTTAATGAGTATAGCATCTATAAATGAAGCAATACTCATTAACTAAACACATATCAACTCCTCATATATTTAAACCATCATGCATCATCAGCCTCCCCTAACTTCTACACTAAACTATGTATTAACCTGTTAAAACAATCCCCGCTAGTACTTTATAGTAAGCCTATAAACTTCTAAAACTAGAAATACCTTAATAGTTGGGTAAGCAGATGTAAACATAATACAGCTATTGAAATAAATTGTGATAAAACTTATATTAACCTCAACCTATAACTATAGAGGATGATTTGGCTTGAGCCGTAAGTTTCTAGCAGCTAATAAGGATATTGCTGATGAATTTATCAATCTTGCTAAGAAGAAGGGAATGACTGTAACAAAGCTTCTTAATGAAATATTAAGAAACACCATAGCTCTTGAAAAAAACGGTTTAACCCTAAGTAAAGCTGTAAATGAGTATCTAGTAGTAAAAACAGCTCAAGAATCAGGATTTATCCTAGTTCCAGCTGAGCTAATGTATAGCCTACTTGATAAGGCAGCTCCTAAGACTATAGAGGAAGTAATGGATAGCTGGAGAAATATTGGTAGATGGTGTGGAAAATGTTTTTCAACAAGATTTACAAATAGTCCCCATGACCTGTTAAAGACCTACATAGCAAACATCATATGGGGTTTAAGCGACTTCATAGTTGAAGATAATGATGAACTAATAAATATAAGATGTATAGGCTCAACTCTAAACGAGAAGTATACACGTGGAATAGCAAACTTCATAGAGGGATTTATGGAATCACTAGATTATAAATGTATACGAAAAGATGTTGTTAAGGGAATAATATCTCTAAAGCTGAGAAAAACGTAAATATTAGCCCCCGTAAAATACACAGTTAACTTCAAGTAGTTATCAGTAAGCTACTCCAGCAAAGCTGGAAGCCTCCAGCGTTCGGAATAGTTTTCATCTATTCTCTCACTTACTGGTTCAAGAGGTTTACAGCTTCCACTCCATATAGCTTATTACCCTATGGACTATATTATACATGTATTTAGCCTCCATCATATCTCACCTCCACACTTCGCGGAAGTATCTCCATGCTTCCAACCACTACTTATGCGTGGCTGAATTTGGAATTGGCTGGAAGCGTAATGTCTGCTTACTATATGAGTGAATGTCTTGTTTATATCTTCGGTTTGGTCATGCCAGCTATTCAGTCATGGAATTTCTCTGTTATCAGTAGATGTACAAACTTTCAACGTTTAGAGTAGACTTTTACACCTATTATTTGCCGGCTTGTAGAGTCTGAAGCTCCGCTACCTATAGAGCCCATTATCCTTCAGAATCGGTAATTTAAGAACCTTTACTTAATCTAATGGTTTACAGTTTATCCTCACGCTATTACGTGTTTTCCTGGAAGCTAAGATAAGTTTGTTTTAACATTAGTAGCTAATATGTACTGATAGTAAATTTGTATTCAACTGTAATCAATTGTAGTCTAGCTCTCAGCAAACCTATATATACCCCACATTAAAGACTAATATGGGAAACTCTGGTGTAAAATATGAAGAAAGCAATATTAGCTTTAACGCTAGTCTTAACGATAGTGTTAAGTGGGCTATTTATAGCTCCAGCAGCACTAACTGCAGAAACATATGATGTAAAAATAAAGCTAATAAGGGTAAGAGATGGAAGTGTTTGGGATTGTGGTGAACTCATCATAGAGAAGCTTGAATCTGTAAGAATCAATATTACTGCTCCATCAATAAATACAAGATATGGAAAACCAATATATAGATATAACTACTCCATAACGGTACTGGATCCAGAAGGACATATATTCAAAAACTGGTTTAGCCTAACACCAGGAAGCCGTATTATATTTACCTATCCAGGCGACTTTACAGGTGCTACTACAAAGTATGAAGGTACATACACCATACTAGTTCATGAATACTACTTTGATGAAAACGGTAATCCATGCGTAACTCTACGTGGTGAATGCACCTTTATAGTGGAGTTGGAGCTAAATGTTAATGTAAGTGTTTACAATGCAACAATGGAGGTATCGGAGAAGAAGGTTTGGAGATGTGATACAATAACAAAGGTTAGAGCTACAATTGTCCGTGCACCAACAGGTGCTCCTCCTAGCACTCCTGCAACTGTATATCTTACAATTCACGACTCTACTGGTGTGCCATTAGGATCATGGAGTATGACGCAGATTAGCCCTACTATATGGGAAGCTACAATTAATATGAGGATAAACTCCACAGATCCTACTGGAGACTGGATTTTTGTAGTTGAAGCTACAGACTATGATGGATATCATGGCAGAGGATCAACATACATAACTGTTGTAGAGAAGGAGGATCAAGAACCAGACTGGATTAAGGTTTACAAGCAGTGTGGTGAGGAGGAACCTACATTCCTAGCTGAGGGTAAAGCTATTCCTAGATGTGTAACCCTACTAATAACCACTAAGCTAACTGAGTGTGATGGTAAAATAGTTACTGGAAAGAATGGAACTGCAACAGCAATAATACAGAGGAAGGTAAAAACAACAGTAACAATATGTGATGTATGGGAGTGGGTTTGGGATCCTGTAGCTGGAGAATATGTTAAGGAGTGTAAAAGTTCTCATGAAGAAACAAGATATACATGGGTTGAGGTAGCATCAGTTCCTATGAGCTACGATTATGATGATGAACGCTGGGAGGCATTATGGGATGTTCCATTAGACTTTCCAGTAGGAGATATGAGAATTAATGTAACAGCTTCAGATAATGCTGTTAAACCAAACACATGGAAATCAAGAGCTTACGAGTACAAGGTTACTAAAGCTAATGTTGATGTTAACGTATCTTTCGATAAGGATTCCTATGAGAGATGTGAAACAATAACCATTACGGCTAAGGCTAGATATGACTGCTGCAATAAGCCATTTAAAGGTACAGGTACAAACGTAACAGCAGTACTATCATATAAGGGATCACTTATAAGCAAAGTATATCTAAGCGATACAGGTGAAGCTGATAGTGAGGGATATGAAATATGGAGGGGAACCTATGAGATAAAGCTTTCAGATCCAGCATTTAAAGATGCTCCAGACTATGAAGATCTTCAGTGGGATGTAATAGTTAGAGCATTTGACTCAGCAGATCCAGTAAATGAAGGATACACCTACGATAAGATTCCAGTAGAGCCTGCAACAATAGATGTTAAGGCATCAATGTGGTCTGTAATGTCCTACGTTAAGGATGATAAAGAGGAGTGTAGAGCATTCATATACATGTGTATAAGTGGAACATTATGCGGTGAAAAGCTAAACGATACATACTGGGAAGATAGTAAAAAGATTGGTGAAACAATTGTTGAAGTAACCCTATACCATAAGGGTAAACCATTCCTAACAGTAACTAAGGAGCAGCCTCCAGCTCAGTATAAAGATATAGTTAGTAGAATACTTTGGAGTGAAGATACTAAGACATGGTGCTTCAACGTATGTATATCATGCCTCGGCTACGAGTATCCAGGTGTATGGAATGCTACAGTAAAGCTTAAGACAGTATTCACTAATGTTTATGGCGATCCTAATGAAGGTACTAGAAAAGTAGCTACTCCAGTAGCAATACTTGGACTTAAATCCTGGAGTGAGAAATTCACATATCAAGGCATTGAGTATCCAGTACAGTATCGTAGCAGTGTTGTATGGTTAAACATGGACTGCCCAATACGTCCATACACTTACTGCGGTGATGGAAGATATGTTCCTACAGGATATCTATACTTTGGAGTTAATCAGACAACCCCACTATACTTCAACGTTACAGTAATAGATGGTACATTGGAGGCTAAATCTGTTACTGCTGAGATATGGAAGTATGTTGATTCAACACCTACAGTTGTTGTTCCATCAATTACATTACAGAAGGTTGATATGATAAAGGATGAGAAGAATCTATATCCATCAGGAACAGATAAATACATGGGTTCAGTAACTCCATGCCTATCTCCAGGAACATACTATGTAAAGGTTAAGGTTACATATCCAGATACTTATGCTTCAGATCCTGTTGAATGCTGTCTTGTATGTCCAGGATGCCCAGTTAGGGAGGTATGCTGTCCAGCTATATCCTCCATGCCTGAGGCTCCGAACAATGTTATTGAGGGACATCTGGGAAGAGTGAAGGTTGCTCCAATAATAAATGCTGCTGGCTCAAAAATATCTACAGCAGCTGAATATAATCCAGGTGATGTAATTGCTTTTGAAGGAATAATTAAGGATGCATGTGCAGGACTTAAAGATGCTACAGTATCTATAAAGGTTAAAGATCCTGATGGAGTAATTATATTCACTGATGAAGTAACTACAACAACTGGAGGTGCATTACCATGGTTTGGATTCTCACTACCAGTAAATGCAAAGCTAGGAACATATACGTGGGAGGCTGAAGTATCCTACGGTAAGAACTATGCCTTCTACGAGGCAAGAACACCATTTACTGTAAGTACGTTTGGTGTTGAGGAGGTTAAGCTTACTGGAAGCTTTAATGTTGTAGCATTGCTTAAGCCGAAGGTTTACTTAACACTTCCATCATGGGTATACAGCGACTCTGTTGTAAAGATAACTGCAGATGTATATAATGAAGCAACAGGAGCTAAGGTTAAGGGTGTAGTTTCAGGTACAGTTACAAGACCTGATGGAGTGAAGGATACCTTAACGTTTACTGAGGTTGCTCCAGGCACCTACTCTGCAACATACAAGACACCAGGTATTGCAGGAACATATGTAGTATCGGTTAAAGCAACAGTAGATGGAAAGGTTGCTGAAGCAACAGGAAGCTTCTACGTAGAAATTAAGCCAACACCAGTAACAACTCCACCACCAACAACTCCACCACCAGTAACAACAACAGTAGTAACAACAGTAACTCCACCACCAGTAACAACAACAGTAGTTGCTCCAGTTGATTTAACACCAATCTATATACTGCTAATAATAGCGATAATAATAAGTCTAGCAGCATTAGCAATAATACTAAGAAAAGTTAAATAAAACAAAATCAATTTTTATTTTTTAGCTTATTAAGTAGATCAACATAGGCTGTGAATATCGTGTAGTTTAGGCTATCTATTTTAAATTGTTGGGCTATTTTGCTTACTTAATGAAAATTTATAAGTTTGTTCTTAACTTTCACTTTATGTCGTCTCTTGCACCGTTTGTTCCAACACCTCCTGATGTTATTTATAGAATGCTTAAACTAGCTAATGTTGGTCCCAGCGATGTTGTTTATGATTTGGGATGTGGTGATGGACGTATATTGATAGCTGCTGTTGAGGGGTTTAAAGCTAAAATGGCTGTTGGTATTGAGATTAGGGATGATCTTGCTAAGAAGGCTATTACTGAGGTTTCAAGTAGGGGTCTTGAGGGGAGGATTAAGATAATTAATAACGACATATTTAATGTAGATATTAGTGATGCAACTGTTGTTACACTATATTTAACCTATAGTGGTAATGCTAGGCTTAAACCTAAGCTTGAAAGGGAGTTAAGGAATGGTGTAAGAGTAGTATCATACACATTTGAAGTTCCAGGATGGACTCCTAGAAAAATTGATAAGTATAGTGGTTGGCAAACAATATATCTATACCAGCTATGAGTAGCCTATCTTCAATGTTAAGATTTTTAGTAAAAAAGTTAAAAAGGGTGTGTAATACTGCTTATTGGGGTTTAAATTGAGTGATTGGATTCAAACCAGTAAGGAGGTTTTAAAGAGGCTTAGGGAGCTTCAGGAAATGCCTAGTGCTGATAGGCTTGACCTTCTTAAATCCATGAACTATTCTCTTAGAGCTATTGAGAGAAGTATTATTGGATGGCTTGAATGGATTAATAACCCGAATCTTATGGCTAGCTTTACACTTGAAGAAATAAGGGAAATGCATAAAACAATACTTGAATTTGCAATAAAGTTTCTAGAATATGATATTAAAGTTACTAAGATGGGTGAGGATATGGCTGCAAGGAAGGAGAGTAGAGGAGGATATACGTATGTTTAAGTGTTAAAATGGATACTTTAAATGTTATACTGGTACAGCTTGGAATTGGAGGTATTGGCGGCTTCCTTGTAGGATACGCTGTTAAGAAAGTAGCTAAAATACTAGCTGTAATCTTAGGGCTTGGATTTCTATCCCTACTCTACCTATCATATAAGGGTATTATTCAAATAAGCTATGATAAGCTTCTAAGTGAGATTGAAAAAGGATTAGGGTTTACAGGTTTTGGACAATCAGTAATCCTAGGAATAATTGCAAACATCCCATTTGCTGCAAGCTTTACTGTAGGCTTTCTTTTAGGTTTAAAAAAGGGTTGATATATTCAATATTAACATTTAATATGGATTTAGCAACTTAACATATTATATTTAACATCCCAATCTGCTATTACCAACAGTTTCAAAATAGAATAGTTTCAAGTAGTGTCTGATTACTTAATAATATGGGAACCATCAGCTTAGGAAGAATACCCCCATAAGGTATTAAACCCTCAGATGAAGGTCTTCCCCTAAGCTCTTCAAGGAACTGTGAAATGGTTAATCCCTGCAAGGAGCTGATGAGAGCTTAAGGCTAATGAATCCTAAGAGACTTATATATCTATCAAGGCTATATATCTTAAAACCATATCCCCTCTTAACTTTAAATATAGCTCTTAAACTTCATTGTTTATTAAATGAGCTGATGAAAGCAAAGCCCTATAGCTTAATTCTCGCTTTCAACCTTTAGCTTTATAGTTTATTCTCATCAGCTTGTAGGAGAGTAAGGAGTGAACCTATAAAACCTCCGGGTTTAGCTGTGGGGTAGGCTACTCTAAACCGGTATGAATTAGGAATATGCTAAATCTCCTGTTTCTATTATATAGTGAATTTAAAAGATTTGAATTAAGTTTTTAAGCTCTAAGAATCATGATTTACTACCTAAATACTTGTAAGATAACTCTAAGGATAATTGTTGGATTTACTTTATAGTGGGTTAAGCTTTTAAAGCTATTAATACTATTTTAATGGATGATTGAAGATTCAGATATTGAAAGGTTTGCAACAGTAATTTATTATCAAAATCTACCTGAAGCTGAGAGAATACTGTCTAGACTTCAACAATATGTGAATGGCGATTATGTTGAGGGGGTTTTTAATGCATTGAAGGGTGTTTGTAACGCTATAAGGTCTCAGGATAGGTCTTCATTAATAATGAAGATTTACGGTAAGTACAGTTTGAAAAGGCTTGATAGGTTAATGGCTAAGATCCAGATGAGCTTAAATAGGGAGTTTATATCAAGCTATGAGAAGGGATATTTTGAGGCTTGGCTACAAATACTTAAGACATTTAGAAAGCTGGTGGAGAAGCAGTGAGTATGTTGAAGAAGTCTCTATCAGCATATGATATATACTTCATAGTTAGCGAGTTGAAATCCTTAATTATCCCATCAATAGTTACAAACATATATCAACTATCCCCATCAATCTTCATTCTTAAAGCTTACAACTCAAAACATGGAACTCTTGAAGTATTGATTGATCCTAAGAGAAGAGTTAATATAACAAGCTACCCCTATCCTAAGCCTAGCAAACCCTCATCTAAATGTTTAGCATTAAGAAGATTAATTAGAAGATCTATTGTTAAAAACATTGAGCAGATAGATTTTGAAAGAGTAATTGTGTTAACTCTTTCTAAAGATAATGAGGTGTTAAAGCTAATAATTGAGGTATTTAATGGTGGAAACATAATACTTGAAAAAAATGGAAGAATATTATGGATTCTTAAAGGTGTAGATGCTGAGAATCGGAGGCTAAAAGCAGGATCTCCCTATATTCCTCCACAGAGAGTTAAGGATGTTAATAGCTTAGTAGTTGAAGACTTTAAAAATACTGATAAACCACTAGCTAAACTTCTTCTTTCAAACATAGGTTTACCACCAGAATTAACTAGAGAGGTGCTATACAGGTTAAATCTGGATTCCAGCATTAATGCTAGTAATATTTCTGAAAGCCAGGTAGCTCAGCTAATTGATGAAGTTAAAAGAATACTTAATGAGGAAGCTAATCCAAACATTGTGGAGGTAGATGGAGGAGTAAATGTTCACCCCATAATCTTTAAATCAGAATTCGGCAATGTAAAGCTATATAGAACATTTAATGAAGCTGTTGATGATTACTTTAAGGACGCTACAGTTAGGGAGATTTATGAGGTTAAAGTTGGAGGTATTAGGGATGAAGCTGGAAGATTAAGATCTACGATTAAAGCTCAAGAAGCTAAACTAGCTGAACGCTATGAGGAAGCTAGAAAACTAAGAATTCAAGCTGAAAAAATAAAGGCTAATTTAAGCATGGTTAGTGAGTTGTTGGAGCATTTATGGAGTTATGTTAGTAGTTATGGATGGAGTAGCCTTGCTGAAGATATTAGGAGTGGAGGTGTTAAGCCGCCTTTAAACATCGTTAAAGATGTTGATTTGAAAAATAGAATTGTTAAGATTGAGGTTGATGGTGAGCTAATACCCATCATAGCTAATAAGACCCCATATAGAAGCATAGAGGCTCTATATGTTAAGGCAAAGGATATTGAGGAGAAAAACAGGAGAGGGGAGGAGGCTTTAAAAACTCTTAGGGAGAAGCTTAAGAATCTTGAAGATAGAATCAGTAAGGAATCTGAAGTTAGAATATTTAGGAGGAGGGGTAAGGCATGGTATGAAAGGTTTCGATGGTTCATATCATCTGAAGGATTTCTTGTAATAGCTGGTAGGAATGCTGCGCAAAACGAGGCTCTATATAGAAGGTATATTGAGGCAAACGATATAGTACTACATGCAGATATTCATGGCTCACCACTAACAGTAATAAAAACACAGGGTAGACAGGTAGGGGAGCAGACACTTATTGAAGCATCAATATTTACAGCATCCTACTCAAAGGCATGGAGGGAAAATATGGTTGTTGATGTGTACTGGATCTATCCAGATCAGATATCTAAGACACCGCCTTCAGGAACATATTTAAGAAAGGGAAGCTTCATGATTACTGGACGTAAAAACTATGTTAAAATACCTGAAATTAAGATCTCAATTGGATTAGTTAAAAACGAGCATTTAAACATAATATATGGACCTGAATCAGCAGTAAAATCTAAAACAAAACTCTACGTTTCAATATATCCTGGAAACATTGATGTTGAAGCTGTATCAAAAATAGTTAAGAAGCTACTTATGGAGAAAGCAGATTCAAACCTTAAGGATGAGTTAAGCAAAATCTCTGAGGATGAGATAAAAACAATACTACCTGGAAAAGCCTCAGTTGCAAATAACTAGCTAAGCATCAATTGGAAAAATATAAATAATCTCCTACCTATTCTACTTAGGTAGCTATGTCCTCCATTAAGTCAAGAATTCTCGTTAAGGATGTTATGACTAGAAACATCATATCAATCTCCCCTAAATCCTCAATAACTGAAGCTGCAAAAATCATGAGTGAAAAAGATATTGGGGGTGTGCTTGTAATTGATGAGAATAAACCTATTGGAATGTTGACTGAGAGAGATATTGTTAGAAGAGTTGTAGCGCAAGGGTTAAATCCATTAAGTATTAAGGTTGAGGAAGCTATGTCAACACCTCTATTCTTCATAGATGCAAACGCTGATGTTTCGGAAGCTGCAAGGCTTATGGCTACTGAAAACATTAGGCGTCTACCAGTAATGGATAATGGTAAACTTGTAGGGATACTGACAACATACGATATTCTCACAATAGCTCCTGAACTATTTGATGCTCTATCAATACTTAAAGCTAAACCTAAATCTAAAGAATCTAAATCTAGAAGTGATGACTTCATGATTGGATGGTGTGATAGCTGTGGTGAATGGTCTGATGATTTAAGAGAGGTTGATGGTCAATATCTATGTAGTGAATGCTATTTCGAACATGGAGGCTCAGAAATATAAATCTAGATGATTATTAATGTATAGTATTTTAATATGTGGTTTAAATACTAACCAGATTAGGTATTATTGAGGCATGTCAGATCCTATATTTATAGTTGATGGAATGCTCGGCAATCTTGCTAGATGGCTTAGAATACTTGGATACGATACCATATACTGCCCACTATCCGACAATATAATATTGGAGAAAGCATATAATGAGGGGAGAATACTACTAACTAGGGATAAAGCTTTATTTAGGATTGCTGTTAGAAAGGGGGTTAAATCAGTACTTATAGATGGTCAGGATATTATAGATATCCTGTTTAACATAGCTTCAAGTTTAAACATTGTTGTTAAACCTCAAGAGAAGTCACGTTGCCCAATTTGTAATGGGGATCTTAATGAGGCTGAAATTAATGATGTAAAGAATCTTGTTCCAAAAAATGTTCTTAGTAAAAACAACGTTTTCTGGATTTGTAGAAGCTGTGGGAAAGTTTACTGGCATGGCTCACACTGGAAGTTAATATTATCTACACTAAGTAGAATAGATAAAATGATTAGAGATATTGATAAAGCTGAAATACAGCTTTATTAAATCAATAGATAGAATATTACTGATCTAAACTAATGCTCTTAAAGCTTTATATACTCAATTAAATGTCGTAGTCAGTAGTTTCAGGATAGGTTTGAATAGATGTGATTTCTAGTTTTTGATGGATGATGGACTCTTGGATGATGTGGATAGCCTTGAGATGGAGGGGCTTCCCCCACAAAGGCTATGGATCTTAGGTTTCCAAATCTATTAATATTTAGGAAAACTTATAAATCCTTAGGATATTATCTATAGAGGTGTATGCTAGTGCTGACTGAGGCTGATGGTGTTTTCCTCGTATCTCTTGCTAGAAGGGCTGTTGAGACTTATTTGAAGCATGGATATAAAATTGAACCTCCTGAAGATACTCCGAAACATTTAATGGAGAAAATGGGGGTGTTTGTCACTATTGAGAGAGTATATTTTGTTAAAGGTCAACGTAGAAAGGAGCTTAGAGGATGTATCGGATATCCTGAACCTATTCTACCGTTAGCTGAAGCAACAATAGATAGTGCTTTAAACGCTGCATTTAATGATCCTCGCTTCAATCCATTGAAGGAGGGTGAGCTTAATAAGGTTATTTTTGAATTAAGTGTTTTAACACCGCCTAAACTATTGAGTGTAAGTAAACCTGAGGAATATCCAAAAATAATAAGGGTTGGGAGGGATGGCTTAATTGTTGAAAGAGCATTCTATAAAGGCCTACTACTACCACAGGTTGCTGTTGAGTGGGGGTGGGATGAAGAGACATTTCTTGCTGAGGTATGTCTTAAGGCTGGTTTACCTCCGGATGCGTGGCTTCTTAAGGGGACTAAAATATATGTTTTTCAAGCTGAAATATTTGCTGAGCTTGAGCCGAATGGTCATGTAATAAAAATGGATATATCTAAGGGCATTGAGAAGTAGCTAATTTAACTCCTTAACTTTTAATGTTTTATACTCTCTATTAACAATATTTATCCATTTGATATCCTCTAAAATCTCCATAACAGTATCGACATCGGCTCCTATAGTATGCCTTCTTGGAGCTAATGTACATTCCAATACCTCCAAACCATTATTTAACCCAATTCTCTTAGTAACCTCCCTAATTCTATACTTACTAAGCCTGTTTAAAGGTCTAAGTAAGGGTACATTAATGAATTTATCTATAGCTGATAGTTTTACTCTACGGTTTTCATAAGCTATAATACCGTTGGCTTTAATTTCTCTGCAAAGATTCTCCGCAACCTTATACATTACTACTTTACATACAGTACACATTATCTCTCTAGGTACTTCCTTAATGATTTTTCTAATAGAGTATGTATGGTTAAACAGATATACTTTAAGCTTTTCCTCAGGTATATACTCCCTTATTCTGCTTAGTGTATTAATAGTATTAACTTCATACCCTCTTGAAGCATACCGGCCTAAACTAAACTGTATAGGTACTATTATGTATCCTTCTCTAGCTGTAATCCATGTAGAAGCAGCGCTTTTAATATCTGGAGATATTATTGATAAAATCTTCCCCCTAATACCGTATGGCAATCCCCCAATACCCTTATACTTCTCAAAATATATGTGTGATTTCCCATTTTTAACATCAACAAAAACCCTAATATGAGGTTTTCTTAAACTAGTTCTAACATTTCTAACTCCTACTTCTTCAGTTTTCAACAGTATTTCAGCACTAAGGCAAACCTCAACATCTCTACTTGTAAATATTAGGTTTTTAAATTTTCCTCTAGCCTTAACGGTAAAGGTATCTCCTCCATCAATTTTTCCAGCTACGGCTTGAGATCCTATATCTACTATTTCATGAATATCTGTATTAACCTCAATAGCTGGAATTATTGACTTAACTCCGAAAACTGTTGTAATATGTTTTAACATGCTTAAAGGGTCTTCAGAATAGATAAGCACTTCACAACCTCTAACAATTATTTTAAATCTTCCACAATATCTTAATAGTTTAAATTGTATGTTTTCAGCTAGCTTACTAGCTATTCTCTCCCTATCTTCTAATCTTCCCCCTCCACATTTAATAATTAAAACATTGTAGTTAGACATATCCAATTCAAATCTTTAGCTTGGAGTTAAATACTATATGCTTCTAATTTTAGTTATGTTTCACCACATTCACACCATACTTCATGTAGTAAACCGTATAGATCTTCAAATCCTGCACCGGTAGCTGCTGAAATAGGTATTATTGTTTTTATTGGGGTTATGTTAAGTAGGATATCAATGCATTTTAAAGCAAGATCTCTTTGAACCCCATCAATTTCTTTAATAGCCTCTCTAAGCACTCTCCTATTGGAAACCATTTTAACAATTTCCCTAGATGTTTTTAAGTCAAACTTATTTATAACAGCTAATGTCGGTACTTCAAGCTTAAGCCTAACAATAAGATTCAGCAGCTCCACTACTACTATTTCAACTGGGCTTGTTAGTGTTTTTGGATCTATAAGAAGTACTGATATGGTCTTAGCGTTTTGCTTAATAGCTTTTAAAATCTCCACTCCACTCCTGTGGAATAGAAATATTTCCATTTGACCAGGTGTATCTATTAAATAAATGTTCTTATTTATGCTTAAAATACTGCTAGCAATCTCCCTACTTTTAACCTCCATAAGCTCAGCAGCCCTAATTACAGCTCCGTTAGGTCCAAGATTCTCCCTAGCCATTATATCATCAGTATTAATTATTGACCTAATATCGTAATCAGCATTGTAAGGTATGTTTTTAACTGCAGGATCTAAATTAACTAGTGCTGTATTGATATTTAGCTTTGAAAGCCAGTAGCCAAATCTACATGTAAGCGTGGTTTTTCCACTACCTGCAGGACCTAGGAATACAATACAGTTTTTATCTATACTCATGATTACAACATAGACTATTAAGCTTAAATACTTATGACTTCCAATTGCCATTAAGGATTTTAAACTGAACTTCACGATTTTAGATTTGTTAAGGGTTCGTCAGCAGTTTCTGGATACTGTCAAGTTATTTTAGGGGGCTTTGAGAAGCTGCTTGGAGGTGATTCTCATTAGTTGCTTCTTAAAGCTTTTAGGGATAGTGGCTTGTTAAGCGTAGTAGGTTTCCGCTACATTTGAAGGTTAGGGCTATCCTGCTCCACATGGCTTAAGCTATAGGAGGTAGCCTAAGTATTGAGGATTATTCCATGAAGCCATGAGCTGTTAGGCTCCGGGTTAGAAAGCTTAAGCAGATAACAATAAACGTTGAGGCTAAGCTAGGCTTATGGTGGCTGTTGACTAAGATTAAGGCTGATGGTGGGCTATGTCTGGCTGCAATAGATGTTGATACACGTGAGCTGATGGGCTTCATAGCAGAGGAATCAACGCTGAGGAGGGTGTTGGAGGCATGCACAAACAAGTTATCCTCGTCGACAGGATGGTATCCTGAAGCCCTAAAGCCCTTGGCCTCGATCCATGAAACATTCGGTGAGCCGTATTGAACGCTTGTTCAGAAAAGTGAAGAAAGGGAAGAGGCGATTCTTCAACAACTTCCCAGTGAGGCCGATCCTTAAGGTCAAGCTCTTCATGAGGCTCTTCACCCTCCCTACAACTTCATAATGCATATCAAACCCTAAGAGACAGCCAGCAACAACTTAAACCTAGACGTAAAATTCATAAAACCAACATAATACTAATGTGGTAGCTTAGAGGTTAATATGTTAGGTTTTGATGTTGATAGTTAAGCATATACTACATATTTAAATCCAATTTAAAACCTATGTAACATCTCTATGTAGCATCCTTTTTTTTAAAAACTGGGTTTATGATAGCTGTTAGCTACATAGATAACATACAGTAGCATAACTATTAACTCTAAGCTACGTTAGGAATGCTGTCAACTTTGGGTTTTATGAATTACTACATGTTAACTTGACAGTATCAGTTTCTGAATAGTTAACTTTATATGACTCTTCTTAACAATTCTTTACATGATGTCTGAGAAGCCGTTGACTCTCCAAGAGGCTTGTAGAAGGTTGGGGGTTCATCCTAGTACGCTTAGGAAGTGGGATAGATAGTGAGGGATGAGGGTTGTCAGAACTATTGGCGGTAGGATGCTTGAGAGCGGGGTTGAGTGTTTAATGGGGTTTGTCAAATCTAATGCCTCAGGGAAAGCGGTGATTTATGTAGGGGTTTCTTCGCATGATCAAAAGTGGAAAGGTGATTTGGAAAGGTGGAAGCAAAACCTGCTGGACTACGCTAAATCAAGGGGATAGGGGGTTGTTGCAGTTTTGGAAGATGTAGCCAGTGGACTTAATGAGGAATTGTTGAGTAAGCTCTTCGATCTTGTTGAGGAGTGGAGGATTGGGGTTGCAGTTGTGGCTTTTAAAGACAGGTTTGGTTTTAGTTATTTAGGAAGGTGCTTTTCACCTCATGATGTTAGGATTGAGGTTGTTGATGGGGGAGGCTGAAGACGCTTACCAAGAACTATTAGAGGGCTTAATAGCTTTAGTATCGAGCTTTGCTGGGAAGCTCTATGGATTGGGAAGCCACAAGTATGGGGAGGTGGTTGAAGATGTCAAACAGCTTATTGCTGAGTGAAACCTGTAGGTTCAGGCTTGAGCCTACAGGGGAGCAGAAACAGATATTGGAGGAGCTTTTCTCCACCTATAGGAGTATGGTTAAAGAGTGTTTGAAGAATGTAATAAGCATGAACATAACGTCTAGGAAGAGATTACATGAATCAATTTATAAAGAGCTGAGAGCTAAATATCCCAATTATCCATCGCACTACATTTACACTTCCATAACTCAGGCTTTAGCGGTTTTCAAGTCGTATAGACGACTATCGAGGAGGGGGAAAGTGAAGACTCCAGCTATTAAGGACTTAAACGTAATCCTCCTAGATGATACACATCTCTTCTGGTTCAGCTGGGGAATCCTCAAAATCGCTACGCACAAGGGGCACATCGCAATACCTTTTGAAGTTCATGAACATTCTAAGAAGTTCGTGAGCTGGAGTGTTAAAGGTTCAAGGCTTTTGAGAAAAGATGGCGAGTACTTTCTCCACGTCACATTTAGAAGATGCTTTGAAGAGAAGATGGTTGATGGCTTGCTCGGAATCGATGTTAACGAGAAGAGCATAGACTTAGCTGTAGTTAAGCCAGGTGAAGTCAGGTTCGTGAAGCTAGACATAAGTGAAGCGAAGTATATTAGGGATAGATACTTCAGAAAGAGACAGAGTATCCAGAGCAAGACAAAGGAAAAGATCAAAGCCAAACTACTGGCTAAGTACTCTAGAAGGGAAGAGAGGCGGATAAACACAATAATTCATAAGGCATCAAAAACAATAGCTGAAATAATCGCTGAGGAGAATGTTAAACCAGTGATGGAGAAATTGAAGAACATAAGGGAAAGAATTAGGTACGGTAGAAGGATGAACAGAAGACTACATAGCATACCTTTCAGGAAAATCCAGTTCTCCATCTCCTATAAATCGATTGAAAGAGGCTACAAACCTGAAACTATTAACGCTAAAAATACTTCCAGAATGTGCCCGATATGTGGCGAATTGAATAAGCCGAATGGGCACATCTACAAATGTAGAAAATGCAGCTTCCAAGCGGATAGACATCTGGTAGCCGCTTGGAACATAGCCGTAAAACTCCCAATGTGCCGTCCCTCACCGTTGGCGGCGAAAGCCATCAATGAAGCCCTAAAGGCTGAGGTGGAACAGATAGTTATAAAATGTTAACTATCCGACAACGGTTAACTGAAGAATCTAGGTTTAATGCAGCTAAGTTTTAGATACTTCACTATATTAGAGAACGCTTTTATTCTAGAGGTTTATTAAAGTATATGAATGATTTTGAAGTATTTATAGATTATGCTGAAATGGAAATATGGAAACTGCTAGTAGCTCCACAAATAATTCTATCTCAGGAATGGGGATTCACAGTTTTAAACATATTTAAGCCTTTAAATATGTCAATACTGTTAAGCTTACATCATTCTTAAATCTAAGAGGATTACAGCTATGCTATATATAGTGCTTCTATGTCCGTTCTGTAGGTCACCTAGAATTGTTAGAGCAAATCAGAAAACAGCTTTATGCTATACATGTAATAAGAGGTTTAACACTCTAAAATGTAAGAAACTCTACTCATCAGATAATCTTAAGGTTGCTATGGAGCTTCTTAAAAGAGTGAAGACCAGTAGGTAAGATGCTTTAACATGCTTTCAATCTAGCTTTAACCTAATAATTACTAATACTGATTAGCAGTATTTTAACTACGATAGATTTTTAAGTTCTTAATCTATACTGTTTACGGCGGATGAAGACAACTCCTTATCTGAGAAGTGAGGATCGATGGGCGAATTGACGCCGTGCCTTAATGTATTTCATCGTTTGCCATCATCAAAATAGTTGATGGCATAATTTACAAATTCATAGTTAGCTTTTAGGAGTTTACTAGCTAAATAATTAGTTCTAACTCTGAAACTTAAGGTAGGCTTAGCGTTAGGCTAAGTTCTCTTCACCAATTCTTTGGGCTTGAAACCGTTTGAATGGAGAAACCTCTCTACATCATTCCGGAGTTGTACTCTAAACAGGATAAGCTTGCTCTTCTATTTTAAGCTGTTGAGAAAGGCTTAGTGGTCATTGTTTAGCTTATGAATTATTAATGTGTAGTATTAGAATTTAAGCTTCCTCAATAGTTTTCTCTTTAGCTTCAGTAATCACTTTTCTTTGGGAATAGTACATTTCTATAACTTCCTTAATTGTTGATGCTTGTTCGGGTGATTTGTCTGTTCTGAAGTTTACTAGGCGTGGAAATCTTAAAGCTAAGCCTGCATCTTTTTTAATAATTCCATATCCGCATGTATGTAGTGGGGAGAGAGTGATTTCATCAGCTTTTACTTCAAGAACGATTTTTGGAATAAACCATACATCTGCCTCCATGTTTGTATCAGCTCTAGCATGTTTATGGGGTATGATGTATGGCTTAAATATTTCCGGTAGTTTCTGCAGGTCTTCGTCTGTGAATCCGCTTCCAAGCTTACATATACTGTAGAATTTATCGTTTTCATCATCGTATGCAGCCATTAGGAGTGCACCGTAGGATCCTGCACGTTTACCCTTACCGTAGAATGCTCCAATAGCTACTAGATCAAGTGTATCTGCAAGCTCCCCCTTATATGATCTCTTGTATTTAATCCATAGGAATCCTCTTGCTCCAGCCTGGTATATTGAATCGTTTTGAGTAGATTTACACATTACCCCTTCACAGCCGTTTGATATAGCTTCACTCATATATTTCTCAATTTCATCAGGTGTTTTAGCTATTCTATGCATTGATATTTTAACCCAATCCGTTTCCCTCAATATTTTTGATAGTGTTTCCCTTCTTTTCAGAAACGGTGTTAAAGTGTAGTCTATGCCGTCAACATATAGGACGTCAAATGCGAAGAAAACAACAGGAAGCTCTTTAGCTATTTCCTCAATATCGTATTTCCTCCCCCTTCTATGGGAAACCATCTGGAATGGAAGCATTTCACCAGTATCTGGATTAACCGCAACCCCCTCCCCCTCAATTATTGCTTCTCTAACTGTAACTGCTTCTCTAATGTTTTTAGCTACATCTGGAAACTGTGAGGTTATGTTTTCAAGTCTTCTTGAGAATAGTTTAACATCTCCATCCTGGATATGTGCCTGTATTCTTATACCATCATATTTATACTCTATGAATGCTACTCCGCCAAGCTTCTCCAGGATTTCCTCAGCTGATGTAAGTCTTTCAGCAAGCATTGGTCTAATAGGGTTTCCAATTGATATCTTAAATTTCCTAACTCCATCCATCCCTTCTTCAGCTAGTACTCTTGCAACCCTACCTATATCACTACAGAGATTATATGCTCTTTCAATATACTCCCTAACCTCCTTAGCTCCGCCGAATGCTACAGCTAATGCATCGAGAACAGTCATGTCAGCAATGCCAAGCCTTAATTTTCCAGTAACAAATCTTGCAATAAACTTGGCTTCTTGAGGATTTGCATCGTTAAATAGGCTTGTTAGAATTCTAATCTTAACGTCCTGTGCTCCCTGCCCGGTAGCTTTAGCCATCTTTTCAAATCCTTCATAAACTCTTTCAACAGTAAGAGGCTCTGAAAATAGTGAAAGCTGTGCTTTTCTGGAAAGTATTTTTCTAGCTGTTTCCCCAAGGTCCCCTATTTTTTCATATTCTTCCTCAACTGTTTTTTCAGGTATTCCTGCTGATATTGCTAGTGCCTTTATTGCAAGTCTTTCAGCAACCCCAATTTCAACTCCAGTAAATGGAGGGTATAGTTGACCTAGGGTTAGGTTAATAACCTTTTCAAGAAGGTTTTTAGGTGTTTTCTTTATGAGGTCGGCAAGATAGTATGTCATCTCAGTTCTTTTTGTTGTCCCCTCGATCTTATCATAGACCTCTATGAGTTCCCTAAGTTTCATTAGCTACCGCCCTGGGTTTTCTCAACCATTCTCTCTAAGGTCCACCGTATGGAATTCTTTAACTCCACTATTCTCCTTCTGTCAGTAATGTTTTTGACTTCAAGCCCCTTCAAAGTATTATCTTCAACTTTAACACTGTACTCTATGACTTTATCTGCTGGAAGCTGTCCCTTCTCAACTTTTTCTAGGTCTGCATTTCTCATTCCTTCTAGAACCTTATTTATAAGGAACGTCTTTAAGGGGGGTATTTCAGGATCTAGCTTTAGGTTTTGTGAAACCTCAACCCTGATGTAGTTATCACCCTCTATGAATTTTCCAAGAACAGCTCCTGTTTTTAAAGCTCTTAGAATACTTTCAATCTCCCCTGTTTTAGGTGTTGGAATTTGTGATGGTGTTGGTGCAGATATCATTTCTGCAGCTGTTTTGAAGGAGGATTTTGAAAGCTGGTTATCAACAAGTTTCAAACATATTTTTAGATCGTTTAGAACTCTTTCATATTCTGAGATACGTTCCTCTAATGACTTTTTAAGACTAGCTAGTTTTTTAACTTCCTCCTCGCTTAACGACATTATAACCAGTATACTATGATTAGAGGGTTAATTAATATTACGGTTGTATATTGTTTCTATGTTTCATTAGTGTATTTTCCAATATTAACTCAGCGTATTCTAATAGTTTATTTAAGTCTTCCAGCGTATTTGCTTCTGCTGTAATCTTTACTTGTGGCTGTGTGTTTGATGGTCTTATAAGAATCCATCCATAATCTAGAAATGCTTTAACCCCATCGATTTCAATAGTTTTACATCCTCTCTCCTTAAAGTGTTTCTTAATATCCTCTACAACTTTAAACTTTAAATCATCAGGGCATCTATACGTTTTTACTGATGAGTGGTATTTAGGTATTTCATCCACAATATCTGAGAGGCTTTTACTACTTGATGAAAGTATCTCAATCATCTTCATCGCTGCATATATTGAATCGTCAAAGCCATAGGTATCCTTAAAGTAGAAGTGGCTGCTTTTTTCACCTCCAACTTCAGCTTTCTCATTAATCATAAGCTGGGTTATGTATGCATGTCCAACCCTGCTTTCTATAGGTATTCCACCGAGCTCTCTTATGGTTTCTTCAACTATTCTTGAGCAGCTTACTTCAAAAACTACTTTACCCCCTCTGGTTTTTGATAGGTAATGCTTTACAAATATAACTAGTGCTATATCTCCTGGAACTGTATTTCCCTCATTATCTATAAATACTGCTCTATCAGCATCTCCATCAAATCCAACTCCTATATCAAGCTTTTCATCTATGACAAGGTCTTTAAGCTGTTTCAACGTTTCATCGTTAGGTTCAGGTATATGTCCTGGAAACCTACCGTCAGCTTCTCCGTTTAAAACTAGATATTTACATTTAGCTATTTCCAGTAGTTTTGGAACTATAAATACTCCAGCACCATTACTTAGGTCAACACCTACCTTTAAGCTACGTTTAATCTTAATTAGCTTCATAATGAAATCCACATAGTCATCTATTATGTTGATGTATCTTGTAACAGATCCTTTTAGAGTACTTGGCTTAAGCTCTTGGCTTAATGTAAGGCTTTTAATATTCTCCATGCCGATTCCCTCACCTATAACCAACCCCCCCTCCCTACATAGTTTAAATCCATTCCATTCAGGTGGGTTATGGCTAGCAGTAACCATTACTCCACCATCATATCCTCCATAAGCTATTGAGAAGTAAAGTATTGGAGTTGCAACAACTCCAATATCCACTACGTAGCATCCAGCATCTACAGCTCCCTTAATGAAGCTTTTTTTCAGAGATTCCCCACTAATTCTAACATCACTACCTATAGTGATTCTTGCTCTTTCCCCAATGTATTTTCCATAGGCTAAGCCAATCCTATACGCATCATCATCTGTTAGATCAATACCATATATTCCACGTATATCATAGGCTCTAAATATACTATCCTTAACCATAAAGATGAATTTATTGAGAGGATTTAAACGTTATGAAGTATTACTGGTATTTTTCTAGATGTATTTTTCTTGATGGTGAAATTCTTTCAGGCTTAAGCGGTTTCTCAGCTGGTACTCCAATAGGTACTATAGCTACAGGTCTAACATGCTCCGGTATGTTGAGAACTTGTGAAACCTTCCTTTCATTAAATGCTCCAATCCAGCATGCTCCATAGCCTAAAGCATATGCTGCCAGAATCAATCCATAAGTTGCTGCAGCTGTATCTTGAATACAATATAGGCTTTCTCCTCTATCTCCATAACGTGATGATGAGATACGCTTATTAGCACATACAACTATAACTATTGGAGCTTCACTTATAAAGTATTGTCCATAGGCTGCATCAACAAGTTTTCTCTTAGTTTCTTCATTTTTAACTATTATGAACTCCCATGGCTGAAGATTTCCAGCTGATGGTGCTTGAATAGCACAATCCAGAATCTTCATTAGGTCTGCTTCAGGAACTAAACCGCTTTTAAAGCTTCTTATACTTGTCCGTTCATAAATGGCTTTAAATAAATCCATTTTCCCACCAACTTCTATAGTTTTAGATAATATTTAAGTTTTGACATAGTACATGGCAACTAAACCCCTCCTTAAATAGTTGTAATAGTTTATGAATAGTTCTAAGTACAGCATATCTTCTAATCTTCCTGCTTCTATTAAGCAGTTGATTGTTATTGTGTTGAGGAATGATTGTTCTCTTGAATGATAGGTATAAAATTCTTAGGCTTCTTGCAAAGAAATAAAATTGTATTTAGCTTAAACTCCTTTAGGTTTTCGTCAGCTATGAAGCCATCAACGTAAACATCAGCTCCCACCACATTATTTAGAAGCTCCTATGAAGAGTTGTAGCAGCATGTCTCTGGATTATAGACCTTATCAATAGGATTCTTCTCCTATTAGCAAGCATAAATCCAATACTTAATCCATAATCTTAACACATATTTCATCCAATACTGTAAGCCTCCCAGAATTTAGAAGGCTTAACATCAAACATCCAACTAAGCTCAGCCTTCTTAGAGACTTATGAACCTCAAATAATGCTTTAACAACTCTCTTAAAGCTGAATATAGAGCACTAAACCCAGAGCCTTAGCAACTGAAACTACACTCTTCTTAACACCCTAAATCCTCAGCTAAAGCCTAATACTTAACATAAAAGCTGAAAGGAAATATAAACCTTAAGTTATCAGGTTCTCCATATATAGCTAAGTTTATCAATTATGTATAAATAATTGTATTAACGTTTATAGCCTATATCTCTTAGGAACTTCCTTCTTTCCTCCTTATCTTTTTCCCCCTCTATACCTTTAGATTTAAATCCATCAATAACTCCAATAACCCCTCTTCCATTTTCAGCTTCAGCAACTATAACCTCAACAGGATTTGCTGTTGCACAGTATATGGTACATACCTCCTGAACATTCTTTATAGCGTTCAGAATATTTATTGGGTAGATATTTCCGAGAACAATTATGAAGAAATGTCCAGAACTTACTGCTAAAGCATTTTTAACAGCTATATCCTCTAGTTCAGGGTCTGTTCCATCATGTCTTATAAGGCATGGTCCTGAGGACTCGCAGAATGCAACTCCAAATTTAGCCCCTGGTACTGATGTTACTATTGCCTCATAAATATCCTCAACGGTTTTAATAAAGTGGGATTGTCCAAGAATAACATTACATCCTTTAGGAAAATCTATTTTAACAGTTTTTATTTCAACCATAGTTTTCCTAGTGCTTAGCTTCTCAAATACTTTTCTACCGAATTTTGAAGACTACAAAGCTATATAAAATCTGTAGAGTAGTAGTGTTGAGAGGTGTATTTATGTCCGAGAAGTTCGCTAAGAAGTGGAGTAGTGAGCCTAGTAAATCGATGCTTGGAAGAATTGTGGAAACTGTTCGTCCAGGTCCAGGTCTAAGGGAGAAGCTTGTGCAAACAGTATATAGGGTTACTGCATTAAAATCTAGGCTTGAGCAGGAATCATATAAGCTTCAACAACGTGACAGTGAGCTCTTTAATAGATGTGTTGATGCATTATCATCTAAAGATGAGTTAAGAGCTAAAATATATGCTACTGAATGTGCTGAGGTTAGGAAGGTTGCTTCTCTTATATTGAGGAGTCAGCTTGCACTTGAACAGGTTCATTTAAGACTTCAAACAATACAGGAGTTTGGAGATATTACAGCTGTTATTGCTCCAGTAGCTAAGGTTGTTGGCGCGGTTAGAAGTCAGCTTTCAGGAATTATGCCTCAGGTAAGCTATGAGCTTAGTGAGGTGGGTGAAGCGTTAAACTCAATAATGATTGATGCTGGAGTAGCTGTTTCTGGAGGTGTTGAGATAGAGGCTTCAAGTGAGGCGCAGAGTATTCTAAGTGAGGCATCAATAGTTGCTGAGCAGAAAATGAGGGAGAAGTTTCCTGAAATACCTGTTTCACAGACAGTATTTGGAAGTGAGAAGGCTGGAGGTTGATTTAGATGTTGTTTGATAATATTAAACATTTCTTATCGAAAAATGTTAAAGATAGCTATGGAAGAGATGTTGGGCAGCTTATATGTATTAATTCAAACACTAAGAATGAAGCTGTCTCTCTTGAGCTTAAGCTAAGCGATAGAAGCTTTGCTCAGTTTCCAATTAGATACTTTAGGCTTGAAGGTAATCAGCTAATATTTCTATATGACTGGATGATAGAATCTGAGGACTTAATTAAGGAGTTTACGCTATTATCGAAGAGGATGGAGGCGCTTGAAGGCCTTCTTAGTAGGAATGAGGTTTCAAAGGAGGTTTATGATGAGCTTAATAATGTTTTTCTAAAGCAGTACGATAGCCTTAAGGAAAAGCAGGAAAAACTTATTAAGGAACTACTTAAAGATCTTGAGGATGTGGAGAATAGTATTAAAGAGTTAAATATTGCTCTCGCAGTTGTTAAAATGCAGAGAATTTTAAAAGAAATAGATGAGGAAACATTTAAAAACATAAGCTTAACCATTCAGACAGGTATTAATAGAGCTATATCTGAGAAGAAAGATATTGAGCAGACAATTCAGAGAATAAAGAATCTACCAATTACTAAACCCATACAGCATCCAGCTGAGCCTAGGAGGGAGGGTAGAGCTGAGCAGCCATTAACTGTTCAGGTAATTGATTAGTAAAGTGATGACCCCTATGACCAGATGGATTAAGAATAGTGGTTCAGGTAGACTTGAAAAGGTTGGTAGGAAAATGTTTGGTAGGTTTAGGAGGGGTCAATCATTAAAGGAGAGAATAGGTCTTGCAATTGTAAGACTTAAATCACAGCTTGAAAAGCTTGAGCAGACAGGATTTAAGCTTGAGAATAGAGATAAAGAAATGTTTCATAAAGCTGTTAATGCAATTACAAGTAAGGATTTTGCACATGCAGTAATCTATGCTACTGAATGTGCTGAAATTAGGAAAATGGCTAAAATAGTTTTATCAACCCAACTTGCTATTGAAAGAGTAATACTTAGACTACAGACTGTTGAAAGCTTAGGAGAGCTTGTAACAGCTATGGGTCCAGTTGTAGGTGTTGTCGGGCAGATTAAGGATCAAATCGTAGGTATTATGCCTGAAATCTCTTCTGAGCTTGAAAACGTAAACTCGATGCTTAGCGGTCTTGTAGTTGAGGCAGGTTTATCCGATGTGAAGTCCTTCGAGGTAAATGTTGAAAATCCTGAAGCAAAACAAATAATTGATGAAGCTAGCTTAATAGCTGAGCAGAGAATAAATGAGAGATTTCCATCACCTCCATCACTACCAATAATTGAGAAACAGCAGAGTAGGGTAATGGAGGCTGAAGGTATACTTCTAAACACTACTGAATCTAGAGACTTAAATATTGGCAGTTCCCCGATCACGGATGATGATTTGATAGAGTACATCAGAACGAGAGGTTCTCAAATAAGCATATCTGAATGTGCAAAAGAGCTTGGAATATCCCCTGATGATGTTAGGAAAGCATTGTTTAGACTTCATGAATCCGGAAAGATTGAAATAAAGTAGTATTGGTGGGTTTATGGCTGCAGAAGAGCTTGAAGCTATGGCTGCAAGATATGCTAGGGAGGCAATGCAGCTTGATAGTCAGGGCTCAAGAGGATTAGCTATCCAAAAATATCAGAGAGCTGTTGAAATACTGTTGAAGCTTGTTAATCTATACCCTAATACACCTCATGCAAGAATATATCTTGAAAGAGTTAAACAGTATCAGGATAGAATAAATACGCTTCAGTCTCAAATATCCTCTCAAACACCTATTGAAAGGGCGCCGCCAGGATCTGAGGCAAGATATGATCAGCTTGTATTGAAGGAGAAGCCTAACGTGAAGTGGGGTGATGTTGTTGATCTTGAGGTTGTGAAGAGAGCATTACGTGAAGCCATAGTTTATCCTACATTACGTCCAGATCTATTTCCCTTAGGCTGGCCTAGGGGGATACTGTTGTTCGGTCCTCCTGGATGTGGTAAAACATACATAGCTGCTGCAGCAGCAACAGAAATAGATGCTGTATTCTATGTTGTTGATGCAGCAAGCATAATGTCTAAATGGCTTGGAGAATCTGAAAAGAATATTGCAATATTATTTAATGATGCTAGAAAGATTGCGGAAAGTAATAAATCAGTAGTTATATTTATAGATGAAATAGATTCATTAACAAGTGTAAGAATACAGGAGGTTGGAGGTGAGGTTAGAGCACGAAATCAGCTTCTTAAGGAGATGGATAGTATACATGATAAGGGTAAAAACTATCAAGTATATGTTGTAGGAGCAACTAATAAGCCATGGATTCTCGACGATCCATTTATTAGAAGATTTCAGAAAAGAATTTACGTACCACTACCAGACTATACAGCTAGAATTGAACTATTTAAATTATATACTAAAAATCTAAAGCTTGACTCAGATATCGACTTTAAAGAACTTGCGAAAAAATGTGATGGATACTCTGCAGCTGATATAAGAGATATATGTCAAGGTGTACAAATAAAGGTTGTGAGGGAATTCTTCGAGTCAAATAATGATATTAGTAAGGGTGAGCCACGCCTAATAAGAATGGATGATTTCCTCAGTGTTATAAGTGAGAGAAAACCCAGTGTTTCAAGGGAGATTGTTAAAGCCTACGAGAAATGGCTAGAGCAGTATGCTGCATTATAACTCTTAATCTAGTATTTTGAAGCTAGGTAATATGATGCTTCAGCAATGGCTAAATCTACTTTAGAAGGAAATTAATGAAGCTCATCAATATTTCCCCTAACATATTATAAATATTTATTAAATCCATGAATATTTTAACGCTTTCCAAAATAATGACATTCATACCATCTACAACCATTTAAGAAGGTAAGCTTAAGCTACTACATCCGTGCTTCTAAGCGAAAAGTATAAATTATGGTTTGTTAGTAGTTTATTGAAATTATTACTGAGGGGTTTGGCCCTCTTGGCATATAAGCGTTGTACCCCTACATGTCCATTCTTTAGATGCGGTAGAAAAGCCCTACTTACTGATAGAAGGTCAAGAAATCCAAAGGTTATGTGTTCATGGGCTGGAGATGAATGTAAAGGCTCACTGTGCAACTATGCCTTCTGTGAGCGGAGGTTAATGTTGGCAGATGGCTTCTGTGGACTGGAGGAACGTAAGGAGGAGAAGCGTATGAAATCTCTTGAAGAGGAAGCTGAGGAATTGGGGAGAAGTCTTAAATCAGCTCAAGAAAAGCTTAAAAGATCAGGTATGAGAGAATTTATAATTTAACTCCTAAAACTATTTATAATCTGAAATATAAGTAGTTTAGGGTCTCTATGTGCATTATAGGTAGAAGTGAACTGTTAAAGTTAATATCCAAATATAAGTGTATTCATCCATTTAATGAGTTGTTAATGGATGGTGACGGGTATGTTCTATCCGTTAAAGAGGATGTATTGCTGAACTATCTTGAACATAAAAATATAATATCGCATGAAATAGTTTTTACACCACCAGATTTAGTAGCTCACTTAACTGCGAAGAGTAGGTATGGAAGATTAGGGCTTTCATTTCTTAATGCTGCAAAAGTACATAGTGGATTTGTAGGTAGACTTGCGCTTGAACTTGTCAATTTAAACAATACTAGAGAGCCTATAATGATTAAGAAGGGTGATCCATTCATGCATATAGAGTTTATATCTAGGCAGGGTAGTCCATCACCATACTTTGGCCCATACATGTTTCAATACATGAATGATGATGAGGTTGAAATGTACATATCCATTCTCATAGAGAATTTCCCCGAATGCTTCAATGAGGAGAAGCTAAAAGAGCTTGCGAGAAATAGGGTTTTAAAAGATTTCTAAATACATAATAATCTAAGCTATTATTTTAATAACTATTCAAGTAGTGTATGGTGAGTTTCGGAGCTTTAAAATGAAGATGAAACCCTATACATATATTACCCTACTTTAAAAGTTTCTAAACTAATGTAAAGCTTCAGGATTCCTACTACTTGAATAAATCTATAAAGGATAAGTAAAATCTAAATAACCATTAAATCCATATAGTAAATCTAAATTTATTTCCTGAACATAAGAAATGAATGGAAGTTGAATAATGGTTGATGTCCTTATTGTTAGATAAGTTTATAAGTTAGTAGTTTATGATGTATTAGACTGGTTGTAAATGAGGATTTTTGTCTTCTTTACAGCCAGTACTAACCCATAGATGGGTAACCGTGAGGTGAGTATATTGGAGAGTAGAAGGAGAAGTTTTGGAAAGCCATTTCCATCAAAGCCAGTAGAGCAAGGAAAGGAGTATGAGGTGGATATTAAGGAAGTAAGTCAACGTGGAGATGGTGTTGCTAGAGTAAAGGGATTTGTAGTATTTGTTCCAGGAACGAAGCCCGGCGATCATGTTAAGATTAAGATTACAACTATTGCAAAGAGGTTTGCTGTTGGCGAAGTAGTCTAGTAGAGCCTTAATATATAGGTACGTTAAAACGTTTCCCATCATTTTCTATTATTTTTTACTTTAACTACTGATAGAACATCATCAATTACCTTCTTCTTAACCATTTCCTCATAAATCCGCCATACACGCTTAACAGTAATATATCTTGTATCAAATCCCCATTCACTTAGTTTATTAATAACCATCTCATAAAATATTTGAGGTTCAATTAAGAAATATTCATAAATTACGCTTCTAATAGCATTCATTAAATCTTTATTATATGGATATTTCCTCCGTTCCGATCTAGTGTAAACTTTCATTCCTTTCCCCTCATTTCATGGGGGGACTACCGCCATGAACGGGTGAAGACAGCACATCTATCCTGTATTCTATACCCACATATTGCCTATAGGCATTTGGGCTTACCACATTAGTAGTGGATGCTACATTAATAAACTTACGCTAAATAGAAGCAGTTTCTAAACCCTATTCCTATATTTTACATTAATACTTTACCTATCAAAATACTGCGTTACGTAGGTTTATTACTATGCCTTCCACCATTTAAAGACATAGTAGTTTATTTCTCTTGTTTTTTGGTTTATGCAGGCTATAATAAACTTCTTCTTTACACTATGGCTTAATCGTCCTGCTCTAACTATTTCAATTGGGTCTATTGTTGTTTCTGGCTGGAATACATGTACTAGAAATGGTGCATGATCTATTCCCGGCCCATATTTGTATACTGTAAATGTTGTTCCAAATTTTAAACCTGGCTTAATTATGTATCCCTTAAGTCTAAGGTCTTCATATACATGGTATATATCTCTAAATCTTGTAAACCATTTTTCTGCTTTTTCAATAAGTTCATCACAGCTTAGCTCTCTCCCATCTTCATATATCTTTATTGTTTTGTTTTTACATAGGTAAACAGCTTCAATTAATGAGAGTTCTAATGGAGCATTAAATTCTAAGTCCTTAACCTTTCTAATACCTAAAGGCTTACCGTAGAATCCGTTTTTGTATAGCTTATTTGCTGCTTCAACATCCCATATTACAACCCTGCTTCCTACAAGGTCTGCTCTTATCTGCTCCATCATTTAGTTTACCCTACTCTATGTAATGCAATGATTCTAATGTCGTCTCCTGCCTTTTTCATGTAGTCAACAGCATTCTCCATTGCATAGACAATATCTCTTAATTGAAGTATTACTACTATAGATGTATTGCTTTCAGCTATTTTTAAATCAAGTAATCTTCTAATTTCATCCACTTTCTCCTCCTCTACATCTATTCTATCACATAACTCTACTGCTTTGCTAACATTTATAGAGTATGCAAATATAGAGTCTCTTAAGGCATCGTATGTGAATAATAGTCCTTCAGCTAGTTTTTTCAGATCGTTTGCAACTTCAGCTGGCGGAAATATTCCCCTCTCACTACTTAAATATATTCTATAGGCTGCGCTTACAATATAGTCCGACATTGAGTCAAGATTAATAGCAAGTCTAACCCAGTCCTCTCGGTAAATCATTCCTAATCCTACTTTTGAAATATATTCATAGAGCTGTTTTTTCAAATTCTCAGCTTCAAGATCAAGCTTCCTAAGCCTGCTATATATTGTTTCAGCATCTTCCTTTGAATGGTTTGAAAACCTATCTATAGCAGCTATAAGCTCCCTAATTTGTTCACCGACTTTTCTAACATGATCCTGTATTAAAGAGAGTATTTTTTGATCTGCTATAGTACCTATACCTTCAGGCGCTAAACTCATAAACCTCAATTGAAGTACAGCAGACTGTATTTAAGCTTTTATATTTAAACTATTTTCATTTAGTACTTTAAGCTATTGTTAGCTGAGAATAAATCATTACTGGAGGTTTAATCATTCCCTACTTGGCTTAATGAATTAAGAATAAATCTAGATAGGTAATAATAAATTTTAACGTAATTATTAAGGAAAAGTATTAATAGCTGAGTATATAAGTTCACGGTGTCAATAAGTTTATATGATCGTATTGTGGAGTTAGCAAGGAGGAGGGGTTTTTTCTGGCCATCTAGTGAAATATATGGTGGTGTTGGTGGATTTATTGATTTTGGTCCTTTAGGTTTTCTTCTTAAAAGAAATATTGAGGAGAAATGGCGTGAATGGTTTGTTTTAAGGCATCAAGACTTCATTTATGAAATTGAAACACCTATAATTATGCCTGAAAGAGTTTTTGAAGCATCAGGGCATCTACAGCATTTTACCGATGTTATTGTTGAGTGTTTAAGCTGTAGGAGAAAGTTTAGGGCTGATCACCTAATTGAAGTAGCTACTGGATTAAGGAATTTAGAGGGTTATACCCCAACTCAGCTTGCAGAGATTATTAAAGGTAAAGGTGTAAAATGTCCTGAATGTGGAGGTGAGCTTAGTGATGTTAAAACATTTCTGCTACTGTTTAAAACAAGTATAGGACCATATGCTGAGAGTATTGGATATGCTAGACCTGAAGCAGCTCAAGGTATGTTTACAACATTTATGAGGGTATTTAGGACGCAGAGGGAGAAGCTTCCTATAGGTATTGCTCAAATTGGAAAAGTTCTACGTAATGAAATATCGCCTAGGCAAGGACTAATAAGACTTAGAGAGTTTACAATAATGGAGTTGGAGCTTTTCTTTGATAAGGATGATCCATCCTGTGAGCTTATAAACGAGTATTTAAATGAGAAGTTAAGATTATTACCGGAGGTTATGGTGGAGAAGGGTGTTGAGGAGGAAATTGAAGTAACTGTTGGGGAGGCTTTAAAGGAGAGCTATATCCTAAATCCTTGGAATGCCTATTTTATGGTTTTAGCAAAGAAATTTATTTTAGAGCTTGGTGTTAGTGAAAATAAGCAGCGGTTCATAGCTAAGCTTAAATCTGAAAGAGCGCATTATTCAGCTCAAACATATGATCAGCAAGTACTTGTAGATAGATGGGGATGGATTGAGGTTTCAGGTCATGCGTATAGAACAGATTATGATCTTAGAAGACATATGGTTTTTAGCGGTCAAGAAATGTATGTGTATAAGAAGCTTAACCGCCAGGTAGATGTTGAAGTTGTTGAAGCTATACCGAGGATAGACTTGATTAAAGAAAGATATTCTAAAGACTTTGATAATGTTATTAAAGCATTAAGGGAGATAGATCCTAGCTTTCTTAAGAAAGCCTTAGATGAACTGGGTAAATATAATGTTAAGGGGTTTGAAATTACAAGAGATATTGTTGACTTTAAAATAGGTAGGACTCTAAGTAATGTTAGGAAGTTCATTCCGGATGTTGCTGAGCCATCGTTTGGGCTTGAGAGGCTAGTATATGTAGTAATGGAGAATGCCTATAGTGAAGTTAATAATAGGGTTGTTTTAAAACTACCAAGAGACATAGCTCCAGTGCATGTAGTAGTATTACCCCTAGTAAATAGGGGGGAGATACCGGATAAAGCTATGTATGTATGTAAAATGCTGAGAAGTAGGGGATTTATAGTAGAATATGATGATAAGGGAAGTATAGGTAGAAGATATGCTAGAGCTGATGAAATTGGAATACCGATTGCAGTAACAATTGATGGACAAACACTAGAAGACAATACTGTAACGGTAAGAGATAGAGATACGTGGAAGCAGATTAGGGTGAAAATCAGTGAATTACCTAACTTCATAAGGGACTTCATGGAGGGAGGTATCAAGATTTAAATATAGATTAAGTTAGCTTAATATTGATCTCTATGGCTATGCAAAAATGGGTTGAAAAGAGGTTGAAGGTTAGAAGTAAGGATAATGTTCCTAAAGGATATGCTAGGATAAATCCTGAAACAATGAAGATCCTGAATATAACAGATGAGGTTGAAGGAGTTGTTGCTGGAAAACGGAAGTTCATATATAAGGCAACACCGTCTGAAAGTGTACCTGTAAATGAGGTATGGTGTAATGCTGAGGAAATGAAAGTAATAGGGATAGCTGATGGAACTGTAACAACTATTAGAAAACCACTATCAAGATAGCTTTATAAATCTAAGCTTAACATGTACTTAATCATTAAGTCAGAATTTGCAGATAGTATGTAGCCATAATTACAGACATGGTAGAGTAACATATATCTCCTTAAGCTGTTAGTCCATAATTATTACGCTAAATTTAAATTTAAGAAGGCTCTCAGCTTATAGGTTGAAACGATGAGCTATGCAAAGCTTGTAGTAGCTGTGTTGGCTATACTTCTTGCTGTAGTACTAATACCTATAGCTAACAGTTTAAATAGTGAAACTCTAATTATTTATACACGTAAAGGAGATGGTAGAAGCCCATTTCTAACAGGAAATGTAGTACTGAAGGATTCTGAAGGAGTTGTTATTGCAAACCTCAGCAGCCCAAACTATTCGGGAAGTGTATTAGATCCGCTTACAATAGGTTATGTTTTTACATTATCTACAGGAAAATATTATATTGAAGTTTATAGGTTTAACGTACTTGTAGGTAAATCTGCAGTAGAGCTTGTAGGAAGTAGGAATTTAACGTTAGTATGTGATGTTTTAGATCTACCAGTAATAACAGTTGAAGAGATAAATCCGGATGTTCCTGTTGGGAATGTAACCTTGAAAATGTATAGGAATGATGTTCTCATAGATGAGGTATTGGTAGATCCTAATGGAAAATATACAGTTCACGACCTACCTTATGGAGGCTATGTTTTCAAAGTGTTAAAATTCAATATAACCATAGCTGAGGAGAGATGTAAGTTAGTATCTTACTATATGAATTCAACCTCCAAGCTTAGTATTAAGTGTAAAGTTGGAGACTTAAATGTTAATGTTATAGATCAAAAGGGACGTATAGTTGGTGAAGGAATGTTAGAAGCTACAATTAACAATTATCTATACGATTCTGTAAGGGTTAGTAGGGGTTTAGCTCTATTTAGACAGGTACCTATAGACTACTTATCAGGCTCAATAAATATAGGTTTAAATCTTAAAGTTTACGGTATACCGGTAAGTACTAACGTAACAACAATACATATGAATAAATCTAGAAGTATAGTTGTTCAGTCTTTACTTTATAATTTGAATATTAAACTTATCGACTCAGCTAATAGAATAGTTAGTAATGCTACTTTGGTTTTAGAGAGGAATAGTTTGGAAATTAAAAGCTTTAATGTAGATAGGGGGAATCTTACAATAACTCAAATTCCAGGGGGTAGCTATGTATTAACTGTTAAAAGATTCAATACTCCAGTAGCTGTGGAGGAGGTTGGGGTATATGCAGATTCAAGTTTAGTAATAAACTGTAGAGTTATTGACGTTACACTATCTGTTTTTGATAAGTATAATAGATCTATAACTCAGGTTAAAATCGATTTAATACATAATGGACTGATTCTAGCATCCAATGTATCTATAGGTGAAACAATAAGACAGCTTCCACCATCAAAATATGTTGTTAACCTGTGGCGTGAAGAAGTTCCAATAGGTAATTACTTAATAGATCTAACCAATTGTACTAAGCCATCTACAATTTATGAAATTAGAAATATTCCTTTACCTTCTCTAGCTATTAAATGTATTGATTTAAATGGTAATCCAGTACCTAATTCTAAGGTTTTAATCTATGACTTAATGATCGGTAATCCAGTAGAGATGGTAGCTAGTAGTGGTTATGTGTTATTTAGTGATTTATGGCCTGGTAAATATGTTGTTATTGCTGAGTTTGAAGTAGTTAGGGATTCTGAGGTTTTTAATGTTAAGTCAGGTATGGATTTGGTTAATGTACCTGGAACATCTTTATCTATAAGTCATGTTTTAACATGTCCTGTAAACATTAATGGAGTTGTAAGGGTTGTGGATGCTTATGGTAATCCATTACCACATATTCCAGTTAATATCACCGTCATATCTGATTCTAAAAGCTATACATGGATTAGAGATACTGATGGAAATGGTACAGCTCAATTTAACGGTTTATTTGGCTCTAAATATTTGATTCAGGCATATGTTGGCGGATTACTACGTTCAATGTTACTTATAGAGTCTTTTAATAGCTTTAATGTAGAGTTGAAAATATATTCTGTGCAGTTAACACCGTTTGGTATTCTTGAAGTATGGTTTGTACAGCTGGTGATGTATGCTGTATTAATTTTAGTTTTAGCACTGATTCTCTACTATGTATTTAAGCAGCTTAGAAAAAAGGGATGAATCCTACCTAAATGTTTAGTAATGTCTTTATCTCCTCAACAGCTTTCAGTAAGCCCTCCCCCTTGCTGGTTAATGAGTATATCTTCCTCCTTCCAGCTATTTGGGATTTAATTAAACCTAGCTTTTCCAATTCGTTTAGATGCTGGTATACTGCCTGTATCTTCATTATTTTCCCAATATTCTTCCATATTTCGTAACCATGCATCCCCCTCATGTTTAAAACATTTAGTATCTTAACCTTTGTTGATGTATATATGTTGAATTTACCCCATCCTCTCTCATAAGCTCCGATAAGATCTATGGTTTTAAGCCCACTTCCACTTATGAAGCATAGTACTGTCTCATCTCTTTCAAACACTTCCTGACTTGAAAGCTTTTCAAGAGCTGCAATCGTAGATGCTGCAGCAGGCTCCACAAATAATCCCTCAAGCTTCGACAGGTTTTTCTGACTTCTTAAAATATCCTCATCCGAGACTGATACAGCTATCCCCCTACTATCCTTTAAGGCCTCTAATGCCTTAACGCCATAGAGTGGATTTGCAATACATATACCTGAAGCTATTGTTTGAGGATTTCTAACTTTAACTATTTCTGAAGATTTCAGAAATGCTGTAACTATTGGGGAGCACCCATCTGCCTGTACAGCTATAAGTCTAGGTTTTCCCTTTATTAAATCCATGTTGTAAGCTTCATTAAACCCCTTCCAAATCGAGTAAATTATTGATCCACTACCTGTTGGACATATAATCCAGTCAGGTACTCCTATCTGCTCAATTAATTCGTATGCAATTGTCTTCTGCGCCTCAATAGATAATGGGTTAAGTTCAGGTGTTCCCTGATACCAGTTGTTTCTCTCTGCCTTTATAGCCCTCAATACTGCTTCATCAAGTGTTTCACCAACCTGCTCTATAATTCCACCATACATTATTATTTGCGCTAGTTTTCCAATATCGACATACATTGGAGCATATATGTAGCATGTAAGGCCTGCTTTAGCTACATAAGCAGCTAAAGATGCGCCCATATTGCCGTTTGATGCGCAGATTACTGCTTCATAATTCCAGTCAACTGCTCTAGATGATACTATTGAAGCAGCTCTATCTCTAAATGAACCTGTAGGATTTCTTGAATCATCCTTTACATAGAGTTCCTTAATCCTTATTCTTAAACTATTCTTCAATCTTTTAATAGGATATGTTGGGGTAAATCCTTCACCTAAGCTAATTACGTTATTGATTTTAGGTAGTAGCCTTCTATACCTCCATATCGACTCAGTACTGTCCAAAACATTGTAAAATTCAATATTTTCTAGGCTGTACCTATATTCAAGCTGTATATTACATTTAGTACATCTATATATGTTCGGCTCCTCCCTGTATTCTGATTTACATTTTGGACAAACTAGTATATAGTCAATATCCAAACTAACACCTATAGCTATAAACTAGTAATTAGTAAATTTAAGTATTCTTGCTATAGCTGATAGATCTATTGAACATTTTTCTACAGCCTAAGTAAGGAATGGAGTTAGATAAGCTTAGATATATTAGAGCTAAGATGGAAGATTTAAATATTGTGGAGCTATTTAATGATGTTAACTATGAATGCTTTCGCAATTATCGGTAAGAGAAGAGGAGTAGGGAAAACTGAGCTGGGCTTAAGGATTGTGAAGTACTTGAAGGATAGAAGTATTCCTGTTGTTGTTATTAAGCATACGCATAAAATAGATTTAGATAATAAAGATTCTTTAAAGTATTTTAGTATGGGGGCAGATAATGTAATTACGGTTTCTAATGATTTTATTTTAACTATGAGTAAAGCAAATTTTGATGTTGAATATTTTAGTAGAGGTGTTGATGGTGTAGTGGTTGTTGAAGGGTTTAAAGCATCAAATCTGCCTAAGATAATTGTTGCTAGAGCTCTTGATGATTTAAGCTTTAGGTTTAATGGTAATGTTATTGCAGTTATAGTTCCTGAAGACCTTATAGGTAAGGCTAAAGAAGCATTTCCAGGAAGTAGTGTTTTACCACTTAATGATCTTGATGCTTTAAGTAGATTATTTGAGGATATAGCTTTAAAAGCTTTAATAAGCATTCTTCCAAATATAGACTGTAAGGTATGTGGATACTCTACATGTCTAGATTTTGCTAAAAGCATTATTGATGGTGTAAATAGTATTTATAAGTGTATTAAGTATCAAGGTGATGTTATAGTTAAAGTTAATAAATTAAAACTTAATCTAGGTAGGTTTCCACAAGAAATTTTGAAAAATATAGTAATAGCCTATTTGAAAACTCTTAAGGGTACACCTGAAAAAATAGATGAGGTTGAAATCTACATTAAATAGCAGTAACCAATTAATGCCCCCGTATTAGCAAGTAATCAGCTATACTGCTTATTAATCTCCATATACTGAAATGTTATTAGCTTAATTTTATATTTAATATCCAGTAAGTAGTTATCGATAGTTATAAAATGTTAAGTATCTATTTCATCAATCACCCACAAGAAACTTCCAATTTCAATCGTAGAGGGGATTGTAGTAATTTTAAACATCTCTCCTCCTAAAGTTTAGACCCATGAAAGTATCTGTTTAATTGAAGGCTTCAGGAAGTGAATAGGAAAGCTTCTTCTGATAGGCTAGCTTACAGTAAATACTGGTCTGATTCAACCCTATAGCTATGCTAGGAGCAATAGTTTCACAAGCTAAGGGAAAGAATACTATTAAAAGAGCTTTAGAAACTCTACCATGCTATTAAGGAAATACTTTAGCTCCTGATCTAAGTAAGATGGATTACATCAGAATTAATAACTCTTATAAATAGTAAATCCTAGTTTATATAGGGCTAATGAGTTTTAACTTATCATCAAATCTAGTAGGTAAGAGCAGGCTTAGCTTATGGGAAAGAATTTATAGGAAAATTAATCCAATACCAATAAGAAGACAGATCGTAAATACACTTATTAGGTTGAATGTTCAGAAAAATAGACTATCCCACAGTAGAGCTGAGCTTGAAGCTATGGCTGGGAACATCTATAATTGGATTATTGAAGCTAAGGTTAAGGGTGATTGGGAGAGGTTTAAAATGTATATTAATGAGTATGTAGAAGTTAAGAAGATGTGTAAACTTATAGTTAAGACAGAGCTTGTTTTAGAAGCTGCTTTATTAAGGCTAGAAACTGTTAAAAGCTTTAGTGATGTTGCAGCTGCAGTTATTCCTCTACAAACACTATTGGATACGTTAAAATCAGAGTTTATAGATTCTATACCTAAATTATCAATTAAGCTATCAGAAGTATTTGAAAACATCAAGTCAGTTATGATTGAAATATCGGAAACATCTTCAAACCTATATAGAGAAGCAGTAATGAATGAAGCTGAAAAGATACTTAGGGAAGCATCAATAGTTGCAGATCAGAGGATTAAGGAGAAGCTACCGGAAATACCTATACAAAACTTAGCTCTGGAAATAAATGAATCCTAAACATTACGGCTTAATCTATTCCTAACAGAAGTGGCAACTTAAGAAGTTAGGTACAATATTCTAAGTCTGCCAGATCCTGTAAACCTATAGAAAAGCTTATTCCTAAAGTTTATAATTTAGACTATGCATAGTGAGGATTTTACGAGGGGGATATTAAGAGCTATTGATAAATATAATATGTATAGAGGTAAAGAAGCAAATGCTCGATTAATATTTGCTAATAAGTCTAAAATCATCGTTGAACTTACAGGTTCATTTTGTTATTCATGTGGGTTTTATGATTGGATTGATGATTTAAGGTATGAGTTTATGGATGAGCTTAATCTAGATATTAAAATAGCATCTATAGATGAGGTTAAACTTGGTGTTTACAATGTTGTATATATACTAGGTTAATAGTTTAAGCTGTAGCCTAATTTGAAACTTGCAATTTTACCAAAATAAGCGTGGAGACTCCTGATTTTAATTATGGATATGAATTACTTCTAAGCTTATATTTTCAGACTTCATATTTTGTCGGTAGCTGAGGGAAAGAAGCCTACTGTTGAGAGTGGAGATAAGATTCATGCTCTTTAAAGATGCTGATAACCCCATATAGGATAACGAGGTGGTGATGCTTCCTCCACTCGAAGATTAAGCTGTTAAGAATGAGAAACCACTAATAGATCTCTAAGACCTAAAGCATAACCAAAATAGAGAATCAATATCATCCCTGGAGAGCGTTAATCTTGTAAGAGAAGCTGAAATTCAGCACTATTTCCTTTTCACCATCTGTCGCAAGGAAGCCTACAGGCTCCAGCTGTGGGGAGTTGCGACCACAGCATTTTAAGTATTCTTTTTCAACTGGGGTGAGCTGTATGGCTTAGTCTCCTGCAGTCAATGGATCCTTCGTCAGCAAGATGTCTTGAAGGATGAAGGATGTGGAAGACGTGTCAAACCACCCTAAGCTTCAAGCCCACACTCTTTAGACATGGGTAGCTGGCCAACTTACTATGGGGGACGTGACTATTGAGGAATTAAATAATCATAGTTTAATGTATTATTTAAGCTTTATACAATAATAATTGATCAAACTTGTACCTATTTAAGTAAGGCTCGTATTAAATCTGAACCTACTAGTGGAGGTCATTACCTACTATAGATTATACGTCTTAAAATTTAAGATAGTAAAGTTTTATTTTTAACTGTTAAGTTATATTGGTGATTCATTATTTATTTTGGTAGAGTTAGAAAGGTGAAGTGTTCAATATGTGGTAAGGAATCTATAGGTATCTCGGAGATTCTTAGGGTATGTAGGGAGTGTATTATTAATAGGTTTAGTGATGCATTACCATACATTCATCATGCTCATTTTAAGGCTAGGTCTATGTATGGCTTACCTACTAGTCCTCCAAGAGATGGTGGAGGATTAAGATGTATTATATGTTCAAATCAATGTATTATTGGTTCTGGAAGTATGGGGTATTGTGGATTAAGGCTTAATGTTAATGGTAGATTTCAAAGTAAAGCTACAAGTAGTAAAGCTTTATTATATGCGTATAAAGATCCTCATGTAACAAATTGTTGTGCAGCATATTTTTGCCCTGCAGGTACTGGACTTGGCTATCCTAAGTTTGCCTATACTAATGGTCCTGAGTATGGATACTATAATTATGCTGTCTTCTTCTACGGCTGTAACTTTTCATGTCTATACTGTCAAAACTTTTCACATAAGAATCTATCTGAAGCTAATGAGGTTAGTATCGGAAGCTTTATTAGGAATGTTGTTAGGGATCAATCAATATCCTGTATATGTTATTTCGGAGGTTCTCCTGAGCCTAGTTTACCATTTGCTATAGCTGCCTCTAGGAGAGTTCTTGAGGAATGTTGTGGACGAATTGTTAGGATATGTTTTGAGTGGAATGGATGTGGAAACAGGATACTTATAAAGAGAGCATCTGAGCTCTCTCTTATATCCGGTGGGAATATAAAGTTTGATCTTAAATGTTTTGATGAGAGGCTAAGTATAGCGTTAAGCGGTGTATCGAATAGACAAGCATATGAAAACTTTAAATTTATTGCTGAAAAATACTATCCTGAGAGAAGGAATATACCTGTTTTAAACGCTACAACTCTACTTGTACCTGAATATGTTAATGTAGATGAGGTTGAAGACATAGCTTCATTCATAAGTGAAATAAATGATGAAATACCCTACAGTCTTCTTGTCTTCTACCCTAACTTCATGATGGTTGATATGCCTATAACCCCATTAAAACAGGTTATTGAATGTTACAAGGTAGCTAGGAAGTATTTAAAAAACGTTTATGTTGGAAATCTACACTTAATAGGTTTTAAATCAATGCATCAATTCCAATCAACTATAAATAACACCTAAACACTATGTTTATCTCCATCATCTGTGAAGTATATTAGTAAAGAATAATCCATATTTGGCTTTACATCTAAATAATACCTTAAAATACTATTGATAATTGGAAGATGAAGTGAATAACGCTATACATAAATAAATTTTTAAGCTATTCTCTTAATTATACTTGGTGATTACATGTCTGGAATTCGTGAAGTTCCTGAAGGCCTAGTTGCTTGGGAGCGGATTTCAGCTCATTCCCATATTACAGGTTTAGGTCTTGATGGATTGAAAGCTAAGTTTATAGGTGATGGAATGGTTGGTCAAACTGAAGCTAGGGAAGCTGCAGGTATTATTACACGGCTTATTAAGGAGGGTAGGTTTGCAGGTAGAGCAATACTTATGGCTGGGCCTCCTGGAACCGGTAAGACAGCTATAGCGGTAGCGATAGCTAAGGAGCTTGGGAAAGATGTACCGTTTGTACCTATTGCTGCAAGTGAGGTTTACAGTGCTGAAATGAAGAAAACCGAGTTTTTAACTCAGGCTCTACGTAAATCTATTGGTGTTAGAATACATGAAATGCGTAAAATATATGAAGGTGTTGTTAAGGAGCTTTCAATACAGAAGGAGCCTCACCCATACAATCCCTACATGCAGGTTCCTACAGGAGCCGTTATGAAGCTTGCAACTAAGGATGAAAGCAAGAAGCTAACAATGGATCAGTCGTTTGCAATGCAGATAGTTCAGCAAGGAATAGAAACTGGGGATATTGTACAAATAGATGCTGATGGAGGTAGAATAACTAAACTTGGTAAAAGCAGACAATCTATTGAAGAGAGAAAGGTTGACCTAACAGCTGTTGAAGTTATCGATATTCCATCAGGACCTGTAATGAAGGAGAAGGAGTTTATATATACGTTGACGTTGCATCAGCTTGACGTTATGAATTCAAGAAGTGGTGGAAGTATATTTAGCCTATTGTTTAGTAGTGGTGGAAGGGAGATTGATGCTGAGGTAAGGAAGGAGGTGGATAATGCTGTAAGGGAGATGGTTCAAAGTAAGAAGGCTGAAATAATACCTGGAGTAGCTTTTATAGATGAATGTAGTATGCTTGATGTTGAAAGCTTTGCCTTTCTAAATAGGGCTTTAGAGCAGGATTTATGTCCAATAATAATATTTGCAACGAATAGGGGTATAACGACAATAAGGGGTACAGATATAAAGTCGCCACACGGTATGCCTCTAGATCTTCTAGATAGATTATTAATTATAAATACTAGGCCTTATAATGCTGAGGAAATAAAGAAAATACTTGAGATAAGGTCTAAAGCTGAAAGGATAGAAGTTGAGGATGAAGCTCTTAATCTTCTTACTAAAATAGGTGTTGAAACATCTCTTAGGCATGCTGTTCAACTTATGGCTCCAGCAAAGGTAATTGCTGAAAGTGAAAACTCAAAGGTAATAACAAAGGCTCATGTTGAAAAAGCTAACTTCCTCTTTGCGGATATAAAGAGGAGTGTTGGCTATCTGCATGAGTATGAAAAACAGTTCTTGGTTTAAACTATAAGGTACATTTAAAAACTGCAGTTTTAAGTTTTCCATGCATTACATATCTTAAATCAGCTATGTTAATACCAAGCTCTAAAGCTATCTTTAAAAACTTTTGCTCAGCTGCCGTAATTAGAGTTAACGTTAATCCACTATAAATGTTTGAGATAGCTTCTAGGAATCCCCTATAGAGCTCCTCAATATATCTGATTCCTTTCTCTCTTAAGCCGTATGGGGGATTAACTATAATATGTTTAGGATCAAGATCTACATATGAATCCTTTCTCACAGCATTTCTAAGAAATATTTTAACTGTATCATCAACTTCAGCTGAAGCCAGGTTTTCATATGCTCCCTGAATATGTTTAGGTGATACTTCAAAACCGTAGATTCCATAGCAGTCATAATTGACGCTATTCCATACTGCTTCAGAAATTTTCCTATATAATTCCTCATCGTGGATTTTTAATTTTCTAAATGCATAGTTTCTTCTAAACTTTGATATTGGAATATTCCTAGCCATAAGTGCTGCTTCAATAACTATTGTTCCACCACCACACATCGGGTCAAGAATATGTTCTCTACTCCATCTGGAATATAGAAGCATTGCTGATGCAATAGTTGGTTTAAGAGCTGCTGGATGATTATAGACTCTATAGCCTCTTTTATGTAGTGATTCTCCTGTTGTATTTATACCAATAATTATTTCTCTATCTCTAATTAAACATAAAACTTCAATATCTGGATTATCCAGATTAACCTTTAACCTAGTACCCTCCTCCACCATGTAACTATCTATTATACCCTTACCGATATTAGCGGCTGCTTCAATACTTGTAAATTCATGACTACCAGTTCTTGCAGTTCTTACAGCAAAGGACTGGTCCGGCTTTATGTATTCAGAATAGCTTAGGCCTTTAGCTATTCTATAAATATCATTTAAATCTTTAAATCCCCCTCTGTAGAGAGCTATTATAAGTTTATGAATTGTTCTTGACATTATGTTAACAATATAAATATCCTCAATACCTCCTTTAAAAAACACTTTATTAACATCTATATCTACACTACGCTTAGTGATTTTCTTAATTTCCTCCCCGCATACATCCTCCATTCCTCGATTGGTTGTAGCTATAAGATCATACATAGCGGTAAGTTAAATCTTTAAATTCTCTAGTATAAACTTATAATAGCTTGCTAAACATAAGTGTTTAGATGAAGTTAATAGTTAAGATTAAAACCTGGTTAAATAGCTTAAAGTTTAAGTTTAAATTTTACTCTAGGCTATCGGAGTTGGATGAGGTAGCTCGTAGATACTTTGTTATGAATGCTTTTGATGGAGTATTAGCAATTCTTGGGTTAATAGCTGGAGCACATATTTCCGGGAACGCTAACCCTAGGATAGTTTTAGGGTCTGGTTTAGGGTTAGCCTTAGCGATGTCGATTTCAGGGTTTTCAGGAGCATATATAGCTGAAAAAGCGGAGAGAAGTCGGCAGTTAAGAGAAATTGAGAAAGCGCTTTTTATAGATATTGATGGAACAATGCTTGATAAGGCTATGAATCTATCAGTAGTGTTAACAGCATTCATAAATGCTATAGCTCCTCTAATAACATCTATGTTAGCTTTAGTACCCTATGCTTTAGCGATATCCAACATTATAACGTTAATGGAGGCTTTTACACTTTCACTATTAGTAATATCATTAATGCTGTTTACGCTAGGTTACTACTTGGGGAGGGTTATTGGTAGAACGCCGCTGAGGTATGGTTTAATAACTCTAATTATAGGGTTGGCTGTAGGTTTCTTAGTAATGATTTTAGCATGGTAAAATGAAAATTTAAATAAGTTATGGAATATTATAGTAAATGTGAGTGTTAGTATAAGAAGGCTTGTATTAGATGTATTAAAGCCAAGGGAAGTTGCAATAGTGGATATTTCTAAGGCGTTATGTGATGTTGATGGGGTTGAAGAGGTAGATGTGGTAGTAACTGAGGTGGATGTGAAGACTGAAACCATAAAGCTAACAATTAAAGGACCAAATATATGCTACGACGATATGGCTAAAGTTCTTATAGATTATAGTTGTGCTATTAGAAGTATAGATGAAGTAAATGTCTACAAGCATAAACCGGAAATAAATTAATCTTCATCAAGCTCTACTGCAAATATTTTACTATCAACACAGCTTCCAAACAGTTTCCTACAGCTATCTGGAAGCTTAGAGGTAATTAGAATTGCATTCCTCACTTTAGTATCAAAGCATTTAATGTAGAATGAAAGTACATCAGTATCGGAGGGGTTTAACATTATATCTAAAGCAAGATATTTTGAGTTATCATTAATAATAACGTCAAATCTATGTTTAATTCCGGAAATTCCCTCAACCTCATAGTTATACTTTATGTTCTGCATATAATTACCAGACATGGCTTATAGCCTAATAAATGATTAAGCTGTTTTAAAATTTTCTTTAAAAACTTACTAATTTTACGGTGTTTTTTAGCTTTTTTTAAAATTTAATATACTTAGTTTTATTATTTGTTAAGTTTAATTCCATATTTAATTCTTTAAGCTTAAAGAATTAAGCATTGTAGGGGAGTAAATTTTTATGATGTTAAATATTAAAATCTAGATTTAAGTTACTTATTATCTATTATCCATGACTCGCCATGCTCTGTTACTTCCTTCTTCCATATTGGTACTTCATGCTTTACTCTCTCTACTATTTCCATTAATGCCTGAAATGCTTCTCTTCTATGTTTTGCTGCTACAAATACGTAAAATGTTTCTTCCCCAACTTCTGCTTCTCCGGATTTATGGTAAATTTTAACATCAACTACTCCATACTTATCTGTTACTTCTTCAGCTATTTCCTTCATTTTCTTTAATGCCTCATCACTATATACTTCATAAACTAATCTTAAAACTCTTCCTTCACTTCTTCCCACTTCCCTAACTACTCCAATAAATGATACTATACATCCAATTTTACCTATGTTTTCATTTTTTATTTTATCTATAACTTCTTCAACGTTTACCTCTTCATTCCTTATTATAGCTATATCCATGTAGATACCAAACAATTTATTAATTTTAAATATTTTAAAATTTTAGGTTGGTGTAATGTGAAGGTTTCTGTAGTTATACCAACATATAATGAGCGGGAAAATCTTCCAATACTTATTGATAGGTTATTTAAGGCTCTTAACAGTTTTGATTTTGAAGTTATTGTTGTTGATGATAATAGTCCTGATGGCACATGGATGGTGGCTGAATCTCTTACATTGAAGTATTGTGGGAAAATTAGGGTTTTAAGGAGGTATGGTAAGCTTGGGCTAGCTTCAGCTATTATTGATGGGTTTAAGCTCTCTCAGGGGGATGTTATAGTGGTTATGGATGCTGATCTTCAGCATCCTCCTGAGGTTTTAGAGGATCTTATTAAGCCGATTGAGTCTAGTGATGCTGATCTGGTTATTGCCTCAAGATATGTTAAGGATGGAGGTGTTGAGGGATGGAGTTTCTGGAGAATTCTTGTTTCCCGTATAGCTACTTTAATATCTCATATTGTCCTACCAGAAACTAGGGGTATTAAGGACCCTATGTCGGGCTTCTTTATTTTAAGAAAGAATATTGTTAATGGTCTTGCTTTTAATCCTAAAGGCTATAAGATTTTGCTTGAAATTCTTGTTAAGGCTAGATTGCTAAGAGTTGTTGAGGTTCCCTATGTTTTTAAGGCTCGTAGATTTGGGAGTAGTAAGCTTAACTTTAATGAGTATGTGAATTTTTTGGTTCATATCTTTAGGCTTTCAAATTATCGTCCATTAAAGTTTGCTCTAGTTGGCTTAAGCGGTATTCTTGTTAATCTTGGATTACTTGAGCTACTTGTTCGTTTTAGCTTAAATATTTATTTAGCAAGTGCATGCTCAATAGAGACATCAATAGTAAGCAATTACCTACTTAATACCTTATGGACGTTTAGAAGTAGACTTAGAAGTGGATTTATTAAGTCTCTTGTTAAGTATCATTTCGCAGTTGCTTTAGGAGCTTTAATAAACTGGATTGTGTTTTCTATATTGGTGTTTCTAGGTTTTCACTATATTGCATCACAGCTTATTGGAATTCTTATAGGTTTCTTGGCGAATTATGCTTTAAGTGAGTATTATGTCTGGATCTAGTATTTTAACGGAGGGTGAGCTTGAGAGATTTAGTAGGCAAATTAAGCTGTTCGGTGTTGATGGTCAGAGGAGGATAAAGTGTTCAAGTGTTCTTGTTGTTGGTGTTGGCGGTCTTGGATGTTCAGCATTGATGTATCTAGCATTAGCTGGTTTTGGTAGAGTTGTATTTATTGATAATGATATTGTTGAGCTTAGCAATTTAAATAGGCAGGTACTTCATTGGGAGGAGGATGTTGGAAGGGTTAAGGTTGAATCAGCTATTTGGAAGCTTAAAAAGCTTAATAGTAATGCTCAGTTTGAGGGTTTAAATGCTGAATTTAATGAGGAGATAGGTAGTTATCTTGTTAGGGACGTTGATGTTGTTCTTGACTGTCTTGACAATTTTAGGACTAGATTTGTTTTAAATAGGCTATGTGTTAAATATCGTAAACCGTTTATTCATGGTGCTGTATATGGGCTTGAAGGTAGGCTTCTTACAGTAATTCCGGGTAGGGGTCCATGCTTACAATGTGTAATACCACTTCAGCCTACTGAAGCCTCAGGTTTCCCAATACTTGGATCCACACCTGCTGTTATAGCTTCACTTCAAGTTACTGAAGCTATAAAAATAGTTACAGGTATTGGTCGTCTCTCAGTTGGTAGGCTTATAGTTTATGATGGTGAGTTTATGAGCTTCTTCGAGGTATCTGTTAAGAGAAGGGATAATTGTCCTACATGTGGCTCAGTAAGCTACTGATTTCTAAAGCTTTAATTCTTTCTATCTCATCTATGCTTGGCTTCAGGGGGTAGTTGTAGTATGGTCCCCTAGGCTCCTCGTTGTAGTATGGTCTATTACAATCTGGACATCCTCTGGTTATGAATGGTAAGCCTGAATCTATAACTTCTAAAAGCCTATTCCTTTCAATATTTATTTTTAAGACCTCACCTCTACTGTTAAACTCTATATCGTCCAGTTTAATAATTCCTTTTTCAAGTAGATATGTTGTAAGCTGTATTTTTCTATACTTCTCTATGCTTGGCCTTACTTTATACTCTAATCTTGTTCCCTGTATTGGGGTGAAGGCGAAAAGCCCTATTGAAGCGCCCTTACTGATAACTTCATTTATAAACTTTAAAGCTTCACTTTCACTTTCACCAAGCCCTATGATTATATGAACTGTAACATTTCCTTTTCCAAAAATCTTTAATGCATTATCTAGAAATCTAGTATGCTTACTCCAACTATATGTTTCACCCTTAATCTCACTAAATATTTCTGGGTTTACAGCATCGAAGGATACCCCGATACGTTCAACCCCCTTTAACTTAAACTCTCTAAGAGTACTGATGCTAACCGGTGGTATGGATAATGATATTGGTATGTCGATTTTACTTAGTGAATCAACAATTCTAGAAACATCCCTTGTAAATCCATTATAATTTAATGTTTGAATACATATACGTTTAACAGTTTTACTACTTAAAGCATTAATAACATCACTAAGTCTAAATTTAGGCCATAAAACTCGTGAGAGCATATCTGATCTTCCCTTTGAGTCTTTTGCTTGCGGGCAGAATGCACAGTTTGCTTTACACTTACCATTATAGTAGGTCATCAAGTATGCTGTAGTAGGTGTAGTTTGACATATGCCTTTAACTAGCTTAAGTAGAATTGCAGTACCTATTGAAACCCTAATATGCATAATTTATACAATACATAAACTATAAAAAACGTTTCTTCAGCTAATTAAATTAATATTTAGAGATGTATGTAGGTGGGGGCTGGATTTATAAAGTTTTTATGGCTTAATTACGTTTCACGTAGAGGGCTTTTCATTCCAGCTTACATTAAACATGATTAAAACTAATAGCTGAGATATATGTGTCGGAATGTGAAGGAAAATTAAGCTGTAAGACATGTAGAGCTACTGATGTTGAGTAATGTTTATAAGCTGATTACATTACTATATTATACTTGGTGGTAGTATGGGTTTATGGAAGCTTAAACTATCTATGATTGGAGTGCTTACATTAATTATAGGTGTTTCAACGCTTTTCCTATCGTTACTGCTAAGCTTGCTAGGATCATTAACTCTATGGTCTCTTACAGGGCTTGTAGTAGTGTTCAATGTTTTACAGTGGCTTATTGCACCTTACGTTATTAATGCTATGTACCGTGTTAAAGAGGCTAATCCATATGAGTATCAGTGGCTCCACGAGGTGTTGGATAAAGCTGTTGAAAGATCAGGGTTAAGGAGAAAACCTAAACTTATGATTGCAGACATTCCAATACCGAATGCTTTTGCTTACGGTAGTCCACTTACAGGTCCTATGGTTGCAGTTACATCATCTATGCTGTCATCTCTTAGCAGGGATGAGGTTGAAGCTGTTATTGGACATGAAGTTGGACATTTAAAACATAGAGATGTCCAGATTATGATGTTTGTCTCAATGCTTCCAGCTATAATAGCTATAGCCTCAAGAATACTTCTATTTTCCGGAGTTTATGGAGGTAATCGTAGGGAGGATAGAGGTAGTGTTCTAGCTCTTATTGGAATGATAGGCATGGCTGTCTACTTCGTATTAAGCTTGCTTATACTATGGTTTAGTAGACAGAGGGAATACTATGCTGATAGGCATAGTGTAGATATTGTTGATGATGGTGCATCCAAGCTTGCTTTAGCTCTCGCTAAAATATCTAATAGCACATACAGCTATAGGCTTAGAGGCGGTGATACTGCATATTTTGAAGGGTTTAAGACGCTCTTCATAGTAGATCCATCAGCAGTAAAGCCAGTGCAGTTTAGCAGGGATTGGGAGCTTGTTGAGAGAATTGCTTCACGTAAACTCTCACTTCTCGATACTCTATCTGAACTATTTAGTACACATCCACATATAGTTAAGAGAGTAAAAACTTTACTATCACTATCTAGATACTAAATTACCATATTAATACTAAGTCCAATTCTTACTGTTATAATTTATTAGTATTTTTACAGCTCCTATTAGAAATCGGTTTTTAATCCAGACAATAAGTTTGAAGTAGCTTATTGGGCAAACAGCTTAAAGCTTATTCAAGATTAACTAGCTACGTATACTTCTTAGATACTTTAAGAACTAATAATTAATTTTAAATTGTTTATGGCTTAACTACGTTTCACTTAGAATCTCTCATGTTTGCTCTAGTTATATTAGTGTTTAAAGTTGATAGCTATATATTCAGAATATGTAGAGTTAAGTCGTAAAGTATCTACAGTAATTAATTGAAATTTAAAAAATGATAACGCTTAAATGTTGATAATTAATGGGAGCTATTAACTTTAAACATCTAACTCTACTAGTATTAATTAGTAGAGTTATTTAAATTCCTAAGCTGTTATGTCTAGATTCGCTAGTACTGTGAACTTAAAGTGTAGTAAGGTTATGTAGCTTAAGTTTACAGCATTTGTCTTCACTAATACAAATATTTTTAAGCTTACCTATAATAATTCATTAGCCCGGAAGCCCGGTGGAGGTTTATCCGCCGATTGTAGTGGCCAAGCATAGCGGGCTTTGGAGCCTAGCGAAGAACCCCGCTGACGGGAGTTCGAATCTCCCCCGGGCTACTATTGTTTAGGAATTTTATTTTAGACAGCTTACATAATGTTCAGCAAGAAAGCCTACGGTTTTAACCGTGGGATGAATCGCATTGTAAAATTAAGCCTTACCTGGAAGACGATCAGCAATGCTTAAGTTTACATAGCGGGATGATTGTCGGTAAGTTTAAAAGTAATGCTCTTACATTGTTGGCGAGTCTGCTGAATGTAGCTTGGATACTCAAATGGAGTAGGGCTCTGAGTCGAGGAGGCTCCGGCAATCGGGATAAGGCTATATGCTGTATCTAGGTCTGGTTTGACATAGCCCGAACCTAGGATGAGTGGAATCTACAACGAACCTCCTAACTTCAGTTGTGGAGAGTATCAATACGTATCATACTTTACTAAATTACTGAGAATAGTTAATTCTTGTAAGCAACATAAATGGTATTCTTAACATGTAAGAACCTGTACTCTAAGTGGCATAAATATATAATAAACACCTGGCAAGTCAGAAAGTACTGCTAGTTATACTTAAATATTCCTACAGTAACTAGTAGGGTGATTACCTATGTTTGTTTATGTTGATGTAGGTCTTCTTGAATCTTTACTAGCTTATGCAAGAGATAGACACCCACATGAAATACTGCTGTTATTAAGGGGAAGAGTTAGTGGAAATGGAGTATATATTGATGAGGTTTTAGTAGCTCCACTTACAGTACAAGGTGAGGGTTTTGCATCATTTAATCCATATATGCTACCGATAGATTCTACAATTATAGGTACTGTACATTCACATCCATCCGGTGTTTTAAAACCATCAGTAGAGGATTTAAATCATATGTATGGAGTAATAATGATGATTTTAGCATATCCATATAGAGATGTTAATGATGTTTCTGTTTTTAACAAGAATGGGGAGGAAATTCCATTAAAAATAGTTTAGCTCTAAGCTTAAGTTTATAAACATCTAGAGTATTAACATAAACTATATGTCTTATAGATTAGCAGTTGTTGATGTTGAGCGATGTGTTGGCTGTGAGTTATGTATGTTTGCCTGCTCAAGACGTTTCGGTGAAGGAGGGCTTGCTAAGTCTGCAATTGCTGTAAGATCTATTGGTGGTGTGGAGAGAGGATTTACTGTTATTGTATGTAGGGCTTGTCCAGATCCTCCATGTGCAAGGGTATGTATAGTAGATGCTCTAATGATAAGGAAGGTTGGGGGGGTTGTATTAAACCCACATAAATGTATTGGATGTGGTCGATGTATTGATGCATGTCCTGTTAAAGCTGTATTTTGGGATAGTGAATTAAATAAGCCTAATATATGTGTTCATTGTGGATACTGTTCTAAATACTGTCCACATGAAGTACTTAAATTGGAAAGGTGATTTAAAATGAGGGAGTTAAGTAGGGTTTTATACATTGATTTAACGAGAAGAAGTTTTCATGTAGAGGATAGACCTGATCTTTTTGAAAACTATATTGGTGGAGTAGGTGTAGCGATTAATCTTCTTCTTGAGGAATGTCCTAAAAACGCTAATCCTCTAGGACCTGAAAATCCAATAGTGTTTGCTGTTGGGCCGTTAACAGGTATTTTTCCACTAGCATCTAAAACTGTTGCTATGTTTAAATCTCCTCTAACAGGTAATCTTGGTGAAAGCCATGCAGGCGGTAGGAGTGCTATTGCTATTAGGATGGCTGGGTATGGAGCTATTGTTATTAAAGGATCTAGTGAAACTCCTATATATCTTTCAGTTCATGATGGTAAGGTATGTTTCAGGGATGCGTCAGGAATATGGGGGATGAGAAGCAGCTATACTGTAGGTAGAATAATAAGAGAGCTGGAGCCTGGAGCAGGCTTTAGAACAATTATGAGGATCGGTAGAGCTGGTGAAAAACTAGTATCTTATGCATGTGTCATAACTGAGACCTACCGCCACTTCGGCAGGCTTGGACTTGGAGCTGTATTTGGCAGTAAGAAGCTTAAGGCAGTTGTTGTTTCCGGTAAACGTTCAATAAAGGTTCCGGATTCAAAAACTTACAGGGAGGTTTATGATAAAATATTCAATTCAGCTGTTAAATTACCTATTATGAAGAAATATCATGATCTTGGAACAGCGTACAATATAACACCATTAAATGAGCTTAAAGCATTACCATCACTAAATCTTAAGCAGTCAAGCTTAAAGGAAGCTGTAAACATATCTGGGGAAATGTTAGCGGAGAACTATTTGGGACGTAGAGTAGCATGTATACATTGTCCAGTAGCATGTATACATCTAGCATCGCTAAGGGAGCCTTATGAGAGGGAGTTGTATTTCTATAAGACAACCATGGTATCATACGATTATGAACCTCTCTACGCGTTAGGCTCAATGCTTGGAGTAACTAGTACAATAGGATGGCTTAAACTAATGGATGAAGTGGAGGTTCAGGGATTAGATGCAATAAGTGTAGGTGTTGTATTAGCTTGGGCAACTGAGGCTTATGAGAAGGGGTTAATAACAGATAGGGAGACAATGAATATTAAGCTTAAATGGGGGGATTACAATACATATATAGAAGCTATAAGAAGAATAGTAGCTCAGCCTAATGAGTTCTATGCTTCACTAGCTAGGGGGGTTGAATATGCAGCGTCAAGATATGGAGGGCTGGATTTTGCATTATCATTCGGCGGAAATGAAATGCCGGGATACCATACAGGCTTAGCTACATATGTAACATATTTAACCGGTTCACGGCATAGCCATCTAGATAGTGCAGGATATAGCTTAGATGAGAGAAACGTTAAAGCAGGGATGAGACAAGCATTAGATGAAATAGCTGAAGCATTATTTAAAGAGGAGGCGTGGAGGCAAATACTTTCAAGCCTGGTAGTATGTTTCTTTGCAAGAGGAATTTATACATCAAGCACTGTTGTAGAATCATTAAGAACTGCTGGATTCGATTTAGGGTTTGAGATAGCTGAGGAGGATTTAAGTAAAATAGGGGTTGAAATACTTAAGAAAAAGTATTTGTTTAAGGTTAGGGAGGGGTTTAACTATAAGAATTTAAGAATACCGAAAAGAATACTTGAAACACCAACTCCTCTAGGAGTACTAAATGAGATGGAGATTAGGGAAGCTGTAAATATATTCTTTAAGTTCTTAACGTAGATTTAGTGAGCTGCGGAGAATTGGAGCTGTAAAATCCTCCTTGATTGTTGTTAATACAATATGTGTGTTTGTCCTCTCAACATATGGTGTTGATAATAGGCTTTTAACAAATGAGCTAAGCTCATCTCTACTTCTAAACTTAGCAATAACATATACGTCAACCTCACCAGTAACATCGTAAACAGCTTGAACACATGGGTTTTTAGCTATAATTCTCTCAACATCTAAAAGCTTACCACCAGATACTGTAACCTCTATAACTGCTGTAAGCTCATAGCCTAACTTATCAAAATCTAAACGTAGGGTATAGCCCTTAATTACACCATCATTTTCAAGCTTTTTTACATGTTTAGCTATAGTTGCAATTGGGACTCTTAGCTTCTCCGCAAGCTTTCTTAATGATAATCTTCCATCAATACATAGCTCCCTCAATATTTTTACATCAAGCTCACTTAACATAAACAACCCTCATAAGCTAAAATAAATTTAAAAGCAGATTAATAAACGTTTTTATATAAAGGGTATTTAAAACAGAAACATTTGAGCATGGAATAAAGGGGAAAATTTAAAAAATTTAAATTTAATGAGGCATATGGATAAGCTTAATTTAATAAATGATTTGGAGTTTATCATATTATGCTTTTCAGACCTGATCGGTATGCTTAGGGGGAGAACTATACCGGCTAAAGCGGTTATTGAGGCTATTGGCTATGGTGTAGGGTTTGACGCATCATCAATTCCAGGATTTGCTAAAATATGGGATAGTGATATGGTTATGAAGCCTGATTTGAATACGCTTGTAAGGTTTCCTGACTATTTTTACAATTATAAGGTTGGGGGAGTTATATGTAATATATATGTACCTGAGGGATCCCCTCTAATATATGATAGTAGGCAAATATGTATAAGAATGGAGGAGAAACTTAAAAGTCAGGGGTTACAGCCTTTAGCTGGAGCTGAGCCGGAGTTTTACCTTGTTAAAAATAATGGTGAAACCATATCTCCAGTTGAGGATCATATACATGATAGTGGAAGATATTTCGACATATCTCCTGGAAGAGATTTAACTGAGCAGTTTAGAATGGATTTGTCAGCAACACTTATGGCTATGGGTTTTAGTATTGAAAGACATCATCATGAAGTAGGCAACTCTCAAAGTGAAACTACATTTAGATGCTCATCAGCTACGGAGAACGCTGATAGGGTTTTATGGTATAAGATGGTGGTTAAAGCTATAGCTTTAAGAAAATATGGATGGATAGCTACATTTATGCCTAAGCCATGGATTGGAAAACCAGGTAGTGGATTGCATGTACATTTATCACTTAAATCCTTAAGTAATGGAGAAAACATGTTTGCAGACATTAATGATAGCTATGCTGGAATATCGCAGATATGCAGATACTTTATTGGTGGGCTACTTGAACATTCACGTGCATTATCAGCTATAGCAGCATCAACAGTTAATAGCTATAAAAGACTTATACCTGGGTTTGAAGCTCCAATATACATAACGTGGAGTAAAAGAAATAGATCAGCTTTAATAAGAGTACCGGAATACTATCCGAAAAGAATAAACGAGGTTAGAGTAGAGTATCGATGCCCAGATCCATTATGTAATCCATATCTAATGTATACAGCTATATTTGAAGCTGGAATGGATGGGGTTAAGAAGAAAATAGATCCTGGAGATCCTATTAATGAGTGTATTTACCACTTAAGCGAGGGGAAAATGAGGGAATTAGGTATTAAGATCCTACCATCATCATTAAAGGAAGCTCTTGAGGAATGGCATAGTGACGATATATGTATTAGAGCTCTTGGAAGGGAGGTGGCTGAGAAATATTATGAGCTTAAAATGGAGGAATGGATGGAATACGTAAAACATAATTCTAATCCAAGATTAGATGAGATTACGAAATGGGAGATTTACAAGTACCTATACATGTAAGCTATTACAGTAATTAACTAGCTTAATATTCAGAACTTGTTGTTAATTTTGAAGTATGAAATAGAGTGGAATTTTGAGTTTCTACATTAAATATAGTAAACTTAACTTTTTATTTAGGATTTAAAACTAAACTTATAAAATCCTTTATACAGTCAGCTATTGATTTCCTCCATACTTTTACATTTTGGCCAATACTTATAGCTTCAAGTCTTCTTATTCTAAATGTTACTGGTGGGTGGGGGTCCCATCTAAGCCAAGCCATAAGCATTCCTCCTCTATCTCTCTCCATAAGGATCCGTCTAGTACCTATTCTCCTTAATGCTGATGCAAGTGATTTTGGATTGTTGGTCATGTATGCAGCATCAGTATCTGCCCGTGTCTCAATGAACTTAGCTATGAAGAATAGGGCTGTTAAAGAGAGGAAGAGGTAGAGCCAGCCTAAAATTGTTGAGAAAATAGGAACTGAAAAAATCAAGTATATTCTTGAAATATATTCAACCGAGGACAGGATGAAAAACAGTATTTGATCCCTTCTTTTTAAATGGCTAAATTCATGTGCAAGTACAGCTTCCATCTCATCCTCAGTTAATGTAGCTATAGCCCCGGTTGTAACCATTAAGGTTGACATTCTGAATGAAATGCCGGACATTCCCGCATTAGGCATGGCAATATTTAAAATCCCAATTCTTCTAGGCATTTTTAAACCACATTTCTCAGCAACCTTACTAACAATTGAGTACACATCAATTTTTCTAAGAGCTGTATTTTGAGGATTTGCCTCAAAACCATATTTTAATAAAACATCCCTAACAGTTTCAAAATCTATATCTCTTTTCAATGCTAGTGTTCTATTAAAAATATCCCTCTTTATCTCTGTTCTTTTTACATAGCATCTCTTAAGGAAATCCTGATATTCACCTAAAGGAACTCTACACTCAACAAGGTAAGTGTATCTATTTAGCTTATCGATTTTCCAATTACAAAATGTAAATACAATTCTATCTGATAGTAGTAGAAGAACTGCTTGGAAAAGCATTATATTAACTAGGAAACGGGTTAAATCCGGTGATAGAAACCATATAGTGCTCGTTACAATTATTGAAAGAGCAAATATAAATACTAGATTATTGAAGAAGAGCTTTGAAAGTATATCCTTGTATGACTCTCTAGTTCTTATATGTGTTAACTCCATATTTGATGTAAATGTAAAGTAAAGCTTGCCATAACCCCCCGTCTCCTTTAGTAAGTATATGACTTCTTCAAGCTCCCTAAGTAGGGCTTCCTGCTCTCTAAAGTTGAATGATGAAGGAGCCGTAATCGAGATTATAGGTTTTCCACCTATAGTTATTGAGCATTCAGCCCACATTCCTGTTAAGCTATCTCTAAGCCTAAAAATTATAGATGGATTTAATGGATCAGTTTTCTTAACAACAAAATCTATAAACCGCTTTTTAGATTCTAAATATACACTATTCACTATATACTCAAGCTGATCTATACATTCAGCCTTAATCTCAACATCTAAAGTTTTTGAAACAGTCCTGGTGGAGCTCATCATGCTATAACCTATCTTCTCCTTTCAAATAAGTAGAGTTTTATAAGTGCGTAAGTAAGTGGAGTTAGGAGTATTGTGAATGAAATATAGCCTCTAATCTCACTTAAATATGGGAGCCTCCATGAAGATAGGTAGTATCCAAAAAGCGTAACTATAGCAGATATTATGAGGGAAATAAATATCAGCCTCCACTCTCTATAGCTTATCATAACGGAAACATAATTACTAACTTATAAACTTTAAAATTTAGAGTTAATACAAGTATAAAGTAGTGTAGAATTACTTAATATAGCAGTAAAATACTAAGGTATTAATACTAATAACTTAATGTTTGTGGATTGATTTTAGAGAGTTAAGATTCTTCTCCAGTTCTTTGATTTTTCCGTCTTTAAACTTTAATATTGTATTATAAGTTTTAACAAATCCTTGGGGTCATGAATTCTGCTAGTTATATTCCTTGTTTAAATTTATTACAGGCTTTCTTGATATATTCCCCTAATGGAGAATTATTTACTTTCTCCAATTGTTTGAATTATTCCTCAATGTGATTTCATCAATTATCCATCTTGCTGAGGTATTCAAGGATTTGTTTCTGGACGCTGTCTTTATCAGTAGGGTTATGTTCTATTAGGAATCATGAGTAGCTTACATGGGTTAACATCTATACTCATATATAACACTTTACCAGTCTTTATCTTAGCATTATTGAAAGCTATTATCTCCATTTAGCCTCAAGATTAACAATATTTCATAACTAATGAAGTATGCTATTTCTGTAGCTTAATCCTCACATAAATGGGTTTATTGCATAGAATGAATAACCATATCTGACAACTTTGGAAGCTCTCCAATAAAACCATCAAGTATTTCCTCTTAAACATCTAAAACTTAACTTTACGGTATCAACTAATCAATATAAAAGTTTATAAGCTGCCTCTTCATGGTTTTCTGAAGGTTTGAGTTAAGTGAATGAAAAGCATGGCTGAACACAATAAAAGTGGAGGAAGAACTTTAAAAGTAGAGTCATCATGTGAAGAGGGGATTCATGTAAACATATGTACACATAACGATTTAGATGGCTACATATCTGCTGCAATTCTTCTTAGAAGGTATCCTAATGCCTACCTGTACTTTAGTGAGCCGAATAAACTTCATGAAACATTAAGCTCCCTTGCTGAATTATGTAGAAATGTAGAGAGAGGTAATCTTTTCATACTTGATATAAGTGCTCAAAATCAAGTTATGAGTATGGTTTTAAGAGAGTTGAAGAAGTTGAAGAATAGATTTAAGATACTATGGATAGATCATCATGCTACTTGGAGTCCAAGCATAATGAAAAATATTGGGGAAAGTGTAGATGAGCTTATATTAAATATGAAGGCTAGATATAACGCTGAAATAGTGTATAGAATTTATGGTGGAGAGGATAAATACTCATTGAATCTATTAGATTTACTTATGGGTAGAAGTGAAGATAAGGAGTGGGATAGCTATTGGAGAAGAGCTCTTGAAGGAGCTAAAATATATGATAAGGTTAACAGAACAATATATAGGAGACATGTTGTACAAAAGCTAGCGTTAAATGAAAGAAGTGAGGAAACCGATAGAATGTATTTTGAAGGTGTAAAAATAGCTGAAGAAACTATGAAATACATAAGAGATAAACCACATAGAGTGGTAACTACAAGAAAGGGAAGGAGATTTGTCATTATAGATTTACGTAAAGCCTATATGCTAAACTATGATATGTTAAGAAGGGAAGTTGGGAAAAAGTATTCAGCAGCATTTCTATTATTAATACAGAAGGGAGGGGATCTAAGTCTTCAAAGAGGAATAGATAACAATATAGATTTCACAGTTTTAGGCGGTAAATTTAATGGTGGCGGCCATAAGTATTCATATCATATAAATGCAAAGACAACATTAAAAGATGTTTTAGAGGCGATTTTAAAGCTTAAAACACCTAAAACAGTGTTCATTGAAAACTTTATAAAAACATTAGTAAATGAAATGTAAGCTGGTTTTAGCCTTCAGTAACATCTAGCAATGCCTTCTTTAGTTTTTCAAATGTAGACTTAAGCATTTCAGGAATAACTTTAGTATTAGATATTACAACCATGAAGTTTGTATCTCCAACCCATCTAGGTACTACATGGAGATGTACATGGTCTACAATACCAGCACCTGCAGCACATCCAATGTTTACACCAATATTGAAGCCATCAGGAGAATAAGCTTTTCTTAAAATCTTTAAAGTTAATGATGTTAACCTCATTAAATCTAGAGATTCATCATCAGTTAAATCCTCAAGTGATGAAGTATGACGGTAAGGAGCAATCATAACGTGGCCAGTATTGTATGGAAACATGTTTAAAATTATAAAGCATTTGGTGCCTCTATGAACTATATAGTTATCCTCATCTTTCCACTCCCTAGGTTTAGTGCAGAATATACATTCATCTGTTTTAGGCATAGCTATATACTTAATACGCCATGGGGCATGAAGTATTGAAAATTCACCCATAAATGAAGTAAAGCTTAGAATATTTAATGTTTTCCATAATTATCATTTAAACCTATCTTGTAGAGATTCTGTCAAGTTAGCATATTAAATCGTAAAGTTTATGGCTTAGCAGCATCTTTTACAAAGCTATTTTAAAGCATTTCCTAAAGCAGTCATAAGCTTAGCGGGGCGTGGACTCGTTTGTTTAATTTTGCTAAGTTGTTACAGCTTAGATTGTAAGCTATATTTCATTAATGATTAAAGATAAATATAGCTTTTGAAAACTGAGCGTATGAGTGATTGGGGGCTTTATATTGGTAGGTTTCAACCACTTCATAACGGTCATAGTCATGCTATAAAATATATTCTTAGTAAAGTTTCAAATGTTATAATTGCTATTGGCTCAGCACAACATAGCTATACATTAATTAATCCATTTACTGCTGGTGAAAGAGTTAAAATGATTTGGTATTTTCTAAAGGATGAAGGTCTTCTAGATAAATGTATTCTAACTCAAGTTCCAGATACAGAGCAGCATTACACCTGGGTTTCACTTGTTAAGCAACATAGTCCAGAATTCTCTATAGCATTTAGTAATGACCCGTTTACACGTATGCTTCTTGAAGCAGAGGGATATATTGTTAAGCCTATACCCTACATCAATAGGGAGGTTTTAAATGCAACCAATATTAGAAGGCTTATTGTTGAAGATGGGGATTGGAGGAGTTTAGTGCCGAAATCTACTATAAAAATTATTGAAGATATTAAAGGTGTTGAAAGGATAAAGAGGCTATATGCATTACAAAATAAATCTTAACCATACTTTAAATCTTCTATCTTAACTTCTAAGAATATACTGCCATGGTATCCACAGTTTTCACACACATATAGTGGTGGGGTTAGCCATCCTGAAGTAGTATATTCGGGTTTTACCTTTAAGCTTCCACAGCGTGGACAGCAAAGTGGATATGGTTTAAGTATATGTGATAATTTAGGTCTAGATTTTTCACTCATAATTATTCAACAACAATATTATCCTCTTTAAAACCTAGTGATATAAGTATTTTACGGGCTTTACCTCTATGATCTCCCTGCAGCTCAATTACGCCGTTTTTAGCTGTACCACCACATGCACATTTAGATTTAAGTGTTGAGGCTAAATCATGTATATCTATATCTCTATCATTAATGCCTTCAATAACTGTTACATCCCTCCCCCATTTTCTTTTTTCAAGTTTTATTCTAATTCTCTGCTCTTCCTGCGCTATTGCTTTACACATGCATAATTCTTCAGGTAATCCACAAACAGAGCATATAGCACTCATTAGTATTGACCACTCCACATGAATATGAGGAGTAAATTTATAAGCTTTTCTATCTAAATATTATCGCTTAATAGGGTAAATTTATGAGTTATTATAAATGTATGAACTGTGGAAGAATTATAAGGCCTGAAGAGCTTTCAAAAATGCGTGGGGTAAGATGTATATATTGTAGGAGTAAATTAATAATTAAACTTAGACCCCCTATTGTTAAGGTTGTTAAGGCTATTTGAAGAATTTAAGTTTATCTAGATAGAAGAGCTATGGTTTCAAAAATAATATGTGCTGCCTGTATAGATGTTGTCTCATTTAAATCGTATGGTGGACATACCTCCACAACATCAAAGCCGACAACTTTATTGGATACTAGCTCCTCAACTATGTCAAGAAGAGTTGTTGCAGTTAATCCTTCAGGTTCAGGATTACTAACTCCTGGCGCTATTGATGGATCTAAAACATCAGCATCTATCGATATGTATACTCTATTTACTCTTGAAATATGGGATTGAATTAATTTAGTAACCTCATATATTGTTAGTGTTTTTAAATGTTTAGGTGTAAAGTATAAAATACCTGATTTTTTTAGATAGTTTAGCTCCTCCTTACATAAGCCTCTAACACCAATTTCAATAATATTTTTAGGACCAAGTAGCTCACTTAGCCTCCTCATGACTGTAGCATGGGTATTCATTAGTCCTGGTGGATATTGATCTCTCATGTCTGCATGAGCATCAAAAGATATTACTACTTCAGCACAGCATGCCTTTACAGATGCATAGGTTATACTATGCTCCCCACCAATAATAACTGGAGTTTTGTTTTGAGATATTAAATCACTTATAACAGATTCAATTCTTTTAAGGGTTACGTTATGGTCGCCGTGAATACAGATTACATTTCCTAAATCATGGATTTTAACATCTTCCAAGTCTAAATTAGCTCTTAAACTATAAGTTTCCATATTTCCTGAAACACGTCTAATAGATTCAGGTGCAAATCTAGCTCCTGCACGGAAGGTTGTAGTTCCATCATATGGAACACCAACAACAATAAATCTTGAATCTTCAAATGTATGCTGAAAGCCTCCGAAAACTATTGGCTGACTATTAATGTATAGGAACGACATTAATACTCCTAGTTAACTTAGAGTAGAAATTATAAAAATAGTTTATGTTAATGGTATATCCAGCTTTAAGCCTGTTACAAGCTCCTTATATCTATTACGTACCGTTACTTCTGTTACCTGTGCTGCATGAGCTATTTCTCTTTGTGTTCTCTTCTCCCCCTCCAATAGTGCAGCAATATAAACAGCTGCTGCAGCCATTCCTGCAGGATCCTTCCCACTTGTTAATCTTAGCTCTTTCGCCTTCTTAATTAGTTCAGCAGCTCTCTTCTGCACGATCCCGCTTAACTTTAGGGTTTCAGAAATTCTTTCTACAAAATCAACAGGATCGGAAAGAGGAATTCTAATTCCAGTCTCTCTTAGAAGTAGCCTATAGCATCTTGAAACATCTTTTCTACCGGCTTTCGTGTATTTTGCTATTTCCTCAAGAGTTCTCGGTACCTTCCATTTTCTACAGGCTGTATATATTGATGCAGCTATTACAGATTCTATTGATCTACCTCTCACTAATCCTGCCTCAACAGCCTTTCTATACGTATCTACAGCCTCCTCCTTTACGTTTGTCGGTATTCCAAGAATGTTGCTTATCCTTTCTAGATCGGCTATAGCCTGGGTAAGGTTTCTCTCCATTGATGAGTGGGCTTGGCTTCTTATTTGCCATTTACGCCATCTTAGTATTTCTAGTCTCTTCTTTAAATCTATACTTCTACCGAAGGCATCCTTATATGGTGCCTCTATAACTGTTGACATACCAACTTCTGGAGCTATTGAAATTAATGGTGTTCCAGCTCTACTTCTCTTCATTTTTTCCTCAGGGGTAAATGCCCTCCATTCAGGACCGGTATCAATTATCTTTTCTGTTAGTACTGCTCCGCATTGAGCGCATGATACTTCCCCCCTCTCATAGCTTCTTACAAGCTGTGTTCCACCACATATTGGACACTTTTCAGGTATAGTGCTTATTAATTCCCTACTAGGTTTTTCCTCAGACTCCATAATGTTAATCACCATAACTTAAATATTACTTTTAATCGTAAACTGGAAGTCATGTACGAAATATTTTTAAGTTTTTCTATTTTAAAATGGTTATGTTCATACAGTGGAAAATTTTTGCACATAACTATTAGCTCTAAGCAATAGCGGCACTATGCTAACTTGACAACATCCTATCTAATATCAACAAATTTAAATCTATCCATGATAAACTAGAGAGAGTTTAAAATGTTAAAGGAACTTCCTAAAACAAGGCTAAGGCCCTACCAAGCTGAAGCTGTTGAGTGGGCATTAAACATAGCGTTAAGCGATAAAGGAGCTGTAGTATGCTTACCAACAGGTGCAGGTAAAACAATCATAGCATTATCCTTTATTTATCAACTAGCTGATAAACTTAGAGGAAAAATACTTATTCTTGAACCTACAAGATTTCTTGTTCAGCAAGTTGCTAAAAGATTTAGTTATGAAGGATTTGATGTTTCATATATACATTCAGGAGTATCTAATCGTGACTGGAATAGAAGAGTTATAGTAACAACCCCGGAATCTGCATTATCCTATATTTCAGCAAGGCATGACATTATTAAAGATACAGCATCCCAGGAATTCCCCATAACTGTTATTGATGAATGCCACCACACCGTTGGGCAGGATCCATTTGCTAAAGTAATTAAGTATCTTAGAAACTCAATAAAGCTAGGGTTATCTGCTCTCATACCTAAAAATAGGGAAAGTATTATTTCAGACAATATAGGTCCAGTTAGTATTTGGGATTTTGAAGATCTTGAGGGGAAGGGATATGAGAAACCGTATGTTATTGCTGAAGTATATGATTCACCATTAAGAGATTACGAATTGAAAATTTATAAACAGCTCTACTACATATGGCTTAAAGGATATGGATTTAGCTATTATGCATCTTTAGCTATGACAATGTTAAGTAGGGATGGATCTGACTCGCTAATAGACTCATCAAGAAGAAATAATGAATTCTCAGCATTTATAAAATCTACAGTAGATATTGGCAAAATACCTGGTACACCACATAAATTAAGTTCTTTAAAAAACATACTTGAAGACCATAGAGATTTTGAGAAGGCAATAGTTTTCGTTAATAGAAGAATCAATGTAGACTCCATTATTAGCAATCTTAAAGAATATAATCCAGTTCCAATAATTGGAGGGGGGAAAACATCAGATCCTAAAGCTAGGGAAAAGATATTAAGAGATGCTGGGGAAAGCAGTTCAAAACTTATTGTTGCTACTTCAGCAGGCGATGAGGGAATAGATATACCGGAAATAGATCTATTAATATTCTGGTCGCAAACAGCATCTCCAACAAGGCTATATCAAAGACTTGGGAGAGGATTAAGACCATCAAGCAAGGTTAAGTATGCAATATTTATTGTAACGCCTGAAACAAGAGACTACGACGTTTTACCGGAGGGTCTGCAATCACTTGCATGGGAAGGTATAGACTGCAACGGTATCTTCGATGAGACAACACCAGTATGGCCTGGTAGATCTCATCAAATCTCAGAGTACATCAATGAACTTGCAGAAAGCATTGGAGTTAAAGCTGTTAATGGAAAATTGATTATTGAAGCATTATCAAGAAGCGGATTTGAGCCAACATATATAACATGGCTTAGAAGCATGGGTAAAATTGAGAACAAATATAGGTATAGAAGCTATCTTAACGTTAGGAAAATTAAGGGTATTCTAAGGGATGGTGTTAAATCAGGTAGTGTATACTTTTTCTACGACATACTGGATCTAGCTGAAAAACTAACTAATGAAATTGATAGATTGGAAAACTCCCTAGAATATTCTGATAGGAAGATTAATGTGAGAGTAATGATGAAAGCTGATGATAGAAAATATTACTCATATAGTGAACATATTAAAATTATGTCCAAACATCCTGAAAGCTTCATTGAAGATGAGGTATTCATGCCTTTAAACCTAAAATTTAAGGGAATACCTAAAAGTAAAATCATAGAATTAGGATTGAAAACTCTAGTAATTAAACCTAGCAGCTATGTTAAAGCATTAAAACCATTATCTGAAAAATATCCTAATGCATTAATTAAATGGGGGGTTGGAGGAGTTAAAGTATATGTTAATGATAAAATCAAGATAGTAATTAGTGCAGCATATGGTCCATATAGACTTAGAAATCAAGATCAAATCACAGCAGCTCTTCAGAACACAGCAGCACTAATGAAGGTTAGCAAACATATCTATAGGATACTGTGTCATTAGCTTTCCATGGCTTAAGCCGTAGTCTTCTTAGTGATGTTTTGCAAATATTGATTTATTCCTACTTCCCAAATCCTTGAAGTGGGAACATCAATACTTTGATAATGTATTTTACCATATGAGAGCATCTATAAGCATCATTAAGATTGTGAATCTATATTAGTCTTCAACAGTTATAGAGAGAAAGTAGTCAACAGCTTATGTACTTACCAATGATTTATCTCCACAATATTTCTGAATTGATTTAGTAATGTTAAGCATGTTAATTTACAGAATATATTTTGTAGAAAAGCTTTAGTAGAAGTATTCATCCCTTATTTTATGTCTAAAGAGATTGATGAGAAGGATCTTCAAATTTTAAGAATTTTACAATCAAACTGTAGTTTACCTGTTAAAGCTATTGCTAGGATGGTTAATAGTCCAATCACAACTGTTCATGCAAAGATTAAAAGGCTTGAAGGTCTTGGCTATATAAAATCTTATAAGGCTGTTCTTGATTCTAAGAAGCTAGGTAGGTCAGTAACAGCTTTTATTCTAGTATCCTTTGCATATACTCCTCCTATAGCATCTGGAATGTTATCTCAGAGAGATGTAGCTAAGGATATTGCAAAGTTTCCTGAGGTTCAGGAGGTACATATAATAACTGGGGATTGGGATCTTCTAATTAAGGTTAAGGCTTCAAGCATAGATGAAATAGGTAGGTTTGTAGTTGATAAGCTTCGTACAGTACATGGTGTAGAGAAGACATTAACATGTGTTGTATTTGACTCTATAAAGGAAAGTTTTGATATTAGCTTTTAGATATTTAATTCCCAGTTTAAGGTATAAGTACTAGATCTGCAATGTCTACTATAAGCATCGTTATTCTTTCCAGATTAGAAAATACATTGAACAATCTCCCATCTACAATCTTCAACTCGCCATCTATTTCCTCACGGAATCGTTTTACAGTTGATATTATATCGTTAGCTATTTTATAGTCCTTATCCAGAAATGCTGTAATAGCTCTTCTATAAAAGCCTACTATTTTATTACCAATATCAACTATCGTATTTAACTTATCCTCCTCAACATTATTACTAATAATCTCTACTGAGCATCTTGCTATATTAGTTGCACAGTCCCCAACTGACTCTATGTAGCTTGCCGCAAGTCTATAGTCAACAATATCTAGAGGTGTAAGATTAAATTTAGAGATAATGTTATAGTTTTGAAGAGCACTTCTTAAAACTCTAACAAGTAGAAAATAGAATCTATTAATTTCCTCATCTCTTCGTGATGCTAGAAGTGCTGTATTAATGTCTCTTTTAACCAGTGATGTTATTGAATCTCTTAAAATTCCCTCAGCAATAATTCCCTCTCTGCTAATAAGCTTTGATGGATGTATTGATTCAACATCAAGCATGCTTTGAATAATAACTTCATTAAGTCCTTCCTCAACCACTTCAAGACCTATAAGAAACCTAACAGTATCCTTTATTATTTTAATTTCATCCTCAGTTAAACCCCTACTTGAAACTATTCTTATTGTCTTATATCCAAGTAGATATTTACTAATTATATCACGTGAAATTGTTGATGTAATATGTATAGTAGCTACATTCTCTTCTTTAGCTTCACCGGTTGGCTCAATAATTAGGGAGCCGTTTTTACTTATACTAAGCTTAATGATGCTACCTCTATCTAGATTAAATTGCTCAATCCATTTTTTAGGTAGATTGATGAAGTAGCTGCTCCTACCAATTTTTTGGATTTTACGGTTAAACATAGTTTCAATTTTTAACTTTAAAGCATATATATTAAATTTTCTATATTAATAAATTCTAATTAATTTGTTTAAACCAGTTTAAACAAATTATAGGCAAGATTAAAATTTGATTTCAATTTTTGAATTTGTGTCTCATCCATCGAAAGATATAGTTGGCTCTAAAAGCAGTTTGCTTAGAGGCAAACGAATTGTTTTATGTGTTTGTGGTAGTGTTTCTGCTATTAGGGCTCCTGATGTTGCTCGTGAGCTTATGAGGCATGGTGCTGAAATCTATCCTGTAATGAGTAAAGCTGCCTCCAAGATTATCCATCCATATCTTTTAGAGTGGGCTACTGGTAATAAAACTATCACTAAACTTACTGGTCGTATAGAGCATGTTGAGCTTTGCGGCTTAGCTGAAAGTAAGGCTGATCTTGTTCTTGTATGTCCAGCTACTGCTAATACTATTAGTAAGGCAGCTCACGGCATTGATGATACGCCAATAACTACATTTATATCAACTGCTTTAGGCTCTAATATTCCAGTTGTATTTGCTCCTGCAATGCATGAGTCACTATATAGAAATCCCTTTGTTGCTGAAAGTATTAGTAAGCTTAAAGGTATTGGAGCTACATTTATTGGGCCTAAAATTGATGAGGGTAAAGCTAAAGTTGCTGATACTGAAGATGTTGTTGAAGCAGTGATTGACTTCTTTACACCTAAGATCCTTAATGGTAAAAAAGTTATTGTTACTGCTGGCCCTACAAGGGAATATCTTGATGATGTTAAGTATCTTTCAACTCCAAGTAGTGGTAAAATGGGTGTTGAAATAGCGAGGGAATGTGCTGCTTCAGGCGCTTCCGTAACAATAGTATGTGGTCCTACAAATATACGTATACCTACAGGCATTACTGTTGTAAGTGTTAACTCATGTATTGAAATGTTTAAAGCTGTAGAAAACAGGCTTAGAAGCAGTAGGTATGATTATGCGTTTCTAGCAGCTGCTCCTGTAGATTTCACATTTGCTGAAAAGCATTCAGGTAAAATACCTAGTGAACTTAAGGAGTTTACAGCTAAACTTATTCAAAACCCTAAGATATCTGCTGAGGTTAAGAAAATATCTCCTGAAACTGTAACTGTAGGCTTTAAGGCTGAGTACGGTGTTTTACTTGATGACTTAATTAGTAGAGCCTATAAAAGACTTATTGAGAACAATTTAGACCTTATAGTTGCAAATGATGTTTCAAGATCAGATATTGCTTTCGGGTCTGATTATAATGAGGTTTACATTATTGACAGGTCTAAGAATATAGTACATATACCTAAATCGAGTAAACGAGAGGTTGCAAGAAAAATTGTTGAGGTAGCTGTAAATGTTAAGCATTAATGAATCTGTGTACGTGCCGGTTCATGTAACGGGCTTCTTTAAACCCTGCATTACAAATGACCCCCTAACAACAGGATCTATTGGGGTAGGTTTAGTTCTTGAACCAGGGCTAAAGTGTACAGTATCAATTACTAGCTCTAGCTTTCGAACTGTATACTTCAATGGATTTAGGATTTCAATAAAGCCTGTTAACACACTATTAGATATGCTTAAGCTGAATAGTATTAGGGTTTATTTTGAATCTTATGCGCCAATAGGTTTCGGTTATGGAGTTAGTGGAGCATCAACTCTTGCTCTAGCTCTCGCTATTCTTAACGGTAAACATGAATACTATAGGGCTGCACAGCTAGCTCACGTAGCTGAAGTCTTATGTTTAACCGGGCTTGGAGATGTATCTGCAATATTTAACGGCGTCATGTTAGCTGTTAGAGTTAAGCCTGGTGCTCCAGGTATAGGTGAAGTTAAATCTTTAAACGTTAATAATCATATTAAGATATTAACTGTAGATTTAAAACCTAAACATACGAGAGATATGCTCACTACATTAGCGGATAGAATTGATAGATACGGCTTAAAAATGTACAGGTGCTTCATGGAAAATCCATCTCTAGAATCCTTCCTTGAATCATCAAGAATTTTCGCTGAAAACGTTGGTTTTATTACAAATGAAATTAATGAGGCTTTAAGAAGTATAGTTAATATGGTGATAGGCTATACTGTTAAGAAGGGGGTTTTACTTATAGCTGTTGATGAAGATGTTGCTTATGATGTTTTCCATAGGGTTAAAGAGAATTTCCGAATGGTAAGAATGTTCAATTTAGGTGGAGGTATAAGAATTCTGGGAAATGTAAAGGCTGAGCAAACACTAGAAGTCTAGTACTGTAGCTGGTGGTAGTAACGATACCTATCAATCATCCTAGACGTCAATCCCTACTGATTAGGGAGAAAATAGTGGAGGGATTTAAAAATGGTATTGTTGTAGCTCAGGGGCTAATAGCTCATGGCAGAGGGGAGGCTTTTGACTACATACTAGGTGAGGTAACTCCTCCTCCAGTATACGAAGCTGTTACAGCAGCTGCTGCAGCATTGCTTACTGCAAAGCATCCAGTAATATCTGTAAATGGTAATACAGCAGTACTTGTAGGTGAGGAGATTGTGAAGCTTTCAAGGATTATAGGGGCAAGAATTGAGGTAAATCTATTCTATAGGACTCCTGATAGGGAAGTTAAAATAGGAGATTATCTAGTTAAGTGTGGTGCAGATAATGTTCTTGGCGTTGGCGATGATGCCTCAGCTACAATACCTGAACTTATGAGTGAACGTAGACGTGTAAGCCCCTATGGGATTTTAGTTGCTGATGTTGTTTTAGTACCGCTTGAGGATGGTGATAGAACTGAAGCATTAGTCAAAATGGGTAAGACTGTTATAGCTATAGATTTAAATCCGTTTTCAAGAACATCTAGGAATGCAACAATAACAATAGTGGATAATGTTGTAAGAGCATTACCTAATTTAATAAGTACAGTATTGAAACTTAGGAATAGGACACGTGAAGATCTTGAAGATATTATTAAAAAATATGATAATAGGAATGTTTTAAGTAGGGTTATAGAGTATCTTCACTCTAGACTTAGGGAGGGGTTAAGGCTGGAGCTTCTCTTCGAGGAGAGCTCCAATAAGTAGTGGCAGCATTACCGTTGCATCCCCCTCTATTGTTACATGTTTAGCCTCCTCATTTATTTTACCCCATGAAATAGCTTCTTCAGTTCTTGCACCGCTAAGGCTTCCATCCCATTCAACAGCTGTTGTTATATAAATTGCATAATCCAACCCATTCTTAAATTGGTTCCACCATATGGTATGGTGTTTCGATATTCCTCCCCCAATTATTAATGCTCCTGTCTTCTCTGCTGTGAAAACAATATCTGCCAGCTCCAACTCATCTTTTAACACGTTAATTATTGTCTTATTGATTTTCTGAGAATACATCCATAGTTGGAATCCAAATGCTCCATCAGTAATTCCGGGGATATATGTCGGAATCCTATTTTTATAGCACCAATATATTATTGACTCCTCCCTCCTCTCCTCTCCCTCGAGGAGTTCGCCAACTCTCCAAATAAGCTCTCTAGTTGAAAGAGGATTGGTGAAATCTATTTTGCTAAATATTTCTTGAAGCTTCTCCTCAAGAATAACTCCATAGTTTTCATTGGCTATATAGATACTACCAAGCCTATTTATTTCTAGGCTATGAAGTAATGAATCGTTAACTTTAAGTAATCCATGATGGTATGGTCTCCAAAGTCTAGCTAAATCATGGTCTAATGTACCGCATGTAGTAATAACAACATCAAAAAGCCTCCTCCTCAATAACTCCCTAACTACTCCTCTACATCCAGTAGCTATAATACATGCTGGAAAAGATAAAAATCTTACACATTCCCTATCATCAACCATTTCCTTAATAATATTGAATCCAACACCGATTTTCTTAGCTACAAATCCCCCGCTCTGCTCCATAGCAGTAATAAGGCTTCTTAAGCTTTTAATTCTGTTTAAATCAATATCTCTAACAACATCTTTAAGTATTTGCTCTCTATTAATCATGCAGTACTAATTATTAACTTCCTTTTATGTTTTGTCTTGCTCAACAAGACTCTATAACCTAGGCTTATGATCATCTTAAATCTAGCCGGTAAATGTTCAGGAGTTATCCAAATAGTTAATTGGGAAAATGCTTGACCGGTTAAAACTTCTCTACATACCATTGTGGATGAGGAGCGTTATGGAGTGAAGGTGCTGACTTCAGCTTTGAAATCAAGTATACTTTCAGCTACCATATTTTAAAAATGATTTTTTCATAGCCTCCTACCTTCTCTCCCTTCCTAACATCTATGATTACAATATTTCCATATGTATTAACATAGCCTCTCAACAGTGTTTCAATTACTCTAGATCTTAATGGAAAGATCCAGGTAGTTTCAAAATCGTATGGAGCCTCCTCTTCACTACTTATGTTTTCAAAAACATTAACTCCTCTTCTTAACTTTCCCCTAAATCGGATAGTGAATACTATTGAGGGGCTGTCTTTAAAGCCTCTATGTATTAGCTGATTATTAGTAACTTTAGGCTTGGCTAATTCACCGTTTATCTTAACTATTTCCTCATTAAGAAATTCTTGCATGTTTAATGTAATCTTTAGTAGGTTATTTCTTAATGCTTTAGGTTTATGAAGGAGTTTAGCATAGTATCCTTCAGGATCATAGTAGTCATATATAAGTATTTGATTGAATTCACCACTTCTTGAAACCGTGAAGTAGCATATGGCATGAACAGGTTGAATATTGTTCTCCAAGATTTTGCCTTATTCAGGTATTTGTATTTTTGAGTTTCCATTTTCATCTTTGTATATGTTAACTCTACTATCAAATACAGCACTATCCCTTATATCCTCCATGTGTGATATAACTATTATCTTATCATATTCATTTGTTAACTCCACTAAGGCTTCGAGAATGCTTGATCTAAGGTCTTTACTTAATGGGCCAAGGCCCTCATCTACTATTAAGAATCTTACTTTACTCCCTATTCTTCTAGCTAAAGCCTTAGCTAATGCAAGCCTAATACAGAAGCCTATAAGTGTTTTTTCACCGCCAGAATAGGTTAATAAGTCCTTTTCATCATCTACTCCATCTACTCTTCTAATAACCTTAAAGTTTATCTTATCCTCAGATAGGTCTATTAAAACTCTAATATCTCTAAGTAGTTTTCTAGCATAGTTTTGAAGATAGCTATTAACTTCTCTTATCCTACTTCTTAGTAAACGTAGTGGTAATCCCTGAGTTGAGAATATGTCATTAACAATTATTTCGTAAACCCTAATTTCCCTCTCTAAATTCTCCTTCTCCTTATTAAGCTTGTTAAGCTCCTCTTCAAGCCTTGATATTTCATTAAGCTTTCTTTTATTTTCTTCAATTCTTCCCTCAGCTAATCCTATTTCTTTAGACAAACTATTTAGTTTTTCCCTAACGTTCTCTAGTAGTTTATCTATTTCCAGTAGTTTAGATTTAAGCTTATTGAAGCTCTCCTTAATGGTGTTGTAACTACTGGTTTCAGCTACTAGCCTACTTCTTTCTTCACTAAGTTTTTTAATTGTGTTTCTTACCTCGCTTAACCTCGCCTTCCCCTCACTAATTTTATCTAGTTTTACCTGTATTTCATCTATCTCCTTCTCTATAGATTTTATAGTATCCTGTGCTTCCCTGTATGTATATGTTTTGCCAAGTCTTAACGATAATGCTCTGCTATCTTCATTTATTTTTTCTTCAAGATCATGTATTTCAAGACTTACTTCATTTAGCTTCTCATTTAATTCAGTCCATCTTCTAATTTTCTCAGCTGTAGGGTTTATTAATGCTTTATACTGCTTTACCTTATCCAGCTCGTATTCAACCTTATCTAAATCCTCCTCTAGAACTGATAAATGCTTTTCCAGCTTTATTTTCTCCTCAATTTTTGTGTTTATCTCACTACTGTAGTGGTCACTTAGCTTAATTGCTTTCTCAATTGTAAGATCTGCTCCACATATTGGGCAGCTTGTAATCTCCCCTTTCTCAATCGCTACATTTAATACATTTCTTATACTGTCTAATTCCCTAATCTGCTCATTAAGAACGTTAATTCTACCCTTAACTTCATCAATCTTCAGTTTAAGTTTATGTTTTTTAGATATAATTTCATCCTCTCTTCCAATATGTTGTTTAAATAGGTTTAGTTCATTGATGAGTTTTTCATATTCAATCTCTAATAGTTCTTTCTTAATATCGTTTTGCAGCTTCCTCTTCTCCCTTAAAATTGTTTCAGCATTATGTATTTCTACTATTTGCGGCATTGCTTCATATAGAATACTTAGCTTAATTCTTCTATCATTATATTTTCTTCTATACTCATCCTCCTCCATCTCCTCCTTAATATAGCTTGAAACGTTTTCCTCTAAGGTTTTAATTTCCCTATCTATTTCATTTAGTTTCCCTATTTTTTCCTCTATGGTTAGAAGCTTGCTTTTAGTTTCATCAAGCTCTTTTTGAACTTTTCTCCTCTCATCCTCCAGCTTATTTATTTCTGTCTTTACTTCCTCCCTCTTCTTATTTAAATTATCTACTTCAACCATTAGGGAGCTTAGCTGTTTAACTACCTCCTCTCTTTCAGATATTCTTCTTTTTAGCTGGGTGATTTCCCCCTTAATCTCCTCTAATCTCTTCTCTCTTAGGTTTTTTTCAGCTTTAGCTTTTTCTAGTGCTGTAGAGAAATCTAATCCAAATGCTTCTTCAAATATTCTTCTTACATCAGAAGGTTTAGCCTCAACTATACCTGATACGTCACCCTGCCTTACAATAACTGTATTCATGAATGTTTTATAGTCCATATGTATAAGCTCCCTAATTTTCTGATCTACTTCCCTACTTCCTCTAGCTATAGCTGTAATCTTTTCCCCATCTTCACCATATATTACTCTATATAGTGCTGCTTCACTCTCACTTCTGTTTTGATATGCTACTACACTTCTTCTAACTAGGTATTTTACTTCGTCAATACTGAAAACTAGTTCAACATAGGCTTTTCCAGCAGGTCCTCTAACAACCCATCCTCTAGATTTTTCAAGGTCGCTGCCATAGGCTTTTCCAAATAGGGCGAATGTTAAAGCATCAATAACTAATGTTGTTTTTCCAGAGCCTGTATTGCCAGCTATGGATATGGTTTTACCAAGTGTATTAAATCTGAGTTCACATCTACCTTTATAGCTTGCAAAATTATCTACAATTATTTTTTCAATATCCATGTTGTTCCCTCCAGATTCTTAAAGCTTCATTGTATATTAGTTCTACATCATCTCGGCTAATACGTTTACGTAATCCCAGCTCCTCAATGTATTTTCTTAACGTATCCTCAAATTTTTCAGCCTCCTCCCTGTTTTCTTCATATTCCACCTCCTCACTTGTAATGTCTATAAAGCTGTAGAATGCTCCTTTGCTTCTTAGGGCTTTCTCAATTTTATCCTCGTATATTAGTGTGTTTTGATCAGGAGTTACTAGAGCTTTTACACGTATAATTGCATCTTTAAAGTTTATTTTATGGTTTAGTAGTATTGAGAGTAGGTGGTCTGTAGGATTGTTTAAGCCTCTTAAATCAAAATATTTCCTATCCTTAGGGATTGTTATCATCGGTCTACATTTTAACTCAATTTCTCTAGCTTTCAGCTCGTTTTTCTCCTCCTCGATGACTGTGAGGAACTTGTCCTCATCCTCCTCGCCGAAATCAACCTTCTCAATAGATCCTGCATATATAATTTTATCTGTAATTCTTTGATGGTGGTGAATATGTCCAAGCGCTACGTAGTCTAGCTCAGGCTTATTAAATACTCCTCTACTAATACATATATCATCAATAGCTGTAATTCTTCTTTCAGACCCGTAGATAGCTCCCTCAACGAGGCAGTGAGCTACAACGATTTTGTAATCAGCTGATGGATGGTTATCGATGAATTTTTCAACTTTCTCATTAAGTATTTTAGATATGATTTTTGAAAGGTCCCTGTCATGTATGACTTCGTTTGAAATATCGAGCTTAATGGATTTATGAATGTAGGGTATTAGTAGAAATGCTACTTTTCTCCCACTTCTTCCACCAACAGCTTCAAACTCTCTAAATCCCCTCTCAGCAAAAATGAATTTATCTGATTTTAACTCATGAATACCTGTTAAATGCGATTTTAAATATTCCCCTCTTGGAATATCGTGGTTTCCTGCAGGAACTATAACGTAGATTTCGTTCTTAGTGATTTCATTTAGGAAGGATGCAAACTCGGTGAAGATTGTGCCTGATGGCGGTATATGGTGAAATATATCACCAGCAATAATTAGGAAGTCAGCATTCATTTTTAAGGTTTCATCCCTAATTCTCCACATTTGCCTAATAAAATCCCCCTCTCTTTTTAATGATGTTCCTACTGGTCTTTCTCTAAGAGATGCTCCAAGATGGAAGTCAGCGGTATGGATAATTCTTAACATTAAGCTCACATAATAAACTCAAACAATTATTTTAAGTTTACTTTGTGAGAGATTTTGGATTGGCTAGCTCTATACCTATTATACTTTAGTTTGTTATGGTATTGTATTTAATCCATGTTTAAAAGTATTTTTCTAAATTTATCCTCAAGTACTTTACCTCTTTCATAGTATACTTTAGCTATCTTTTCAATTCCCTCCTTATAGTCTAGGATTTGGACGATTACCGGTATGTTTACAGCTTCACCGAATATTAATGCCTCCCTTCTTTTTAGTTTTGGGATAAGCTCTTTAAATAATGATTCAAACGGAAGCCCTCTTGAAGCCTCTTCAACATCTCTACTCTCAGTTAAGCATAAAATTATTTTGCTCCACAGCATTGCTGTAACGTTTTCATCAAGTTGGCTTGGTCTTTGGTCTATTACACATAGTGTAACTCCCCTCTTCCTCAGTTCTCTCGCAATATCTCCGAACGGTGTTCTATAGAATACTTCTGGACCTAGGAATCTATGTGCTTCTTCAAGAAATATTATAATTTTATTGTTTAGTCTTTCACCTTTAAATAGCTTATTTAGTATTGCTCTTCTTAATCTTCCAGCAATGATGTTACATGTTAATGTGTATACTAGCTCATCATCTCCAAATCTTCCAAAGCTTACTACAACATTTTTGCCATGATACAGTAGATCATCAACAATTCTATCAGCAGAGTCTATGTGGCTTATTTGTGTAGGCTCCACGTTTACGAAGTCTTCCTTAAACTTTATAATTCTCCTTAATCTATTCATGGCTGAATCGAATGTTATTCTTTCAGGTGGTTTAAGTTCTTTAAGAAATTTTTCACAGTTCTTTACATCTTCGCTATTCAGCATATCTATGTCTTCATAGTATAGAAGTATGTTTCTAAGCCATCTCCCTCTAGGTTCTTTACTAATTAATTTACGTGCTTTCTGAACTATTACATACATGTTCTGTATGAATTTTTCACTAATTCCAAGAGCTTTGTAGCAGGATACTAGGTCGTCGACATCGATGTTGTCGATAGAGATTTTGAATTTCTCAATATTTGGATTTTTTCCAGTTTTAGTTTTCTTAATTAGTTCATTATGGAGCATTCTGCACGGTGTGTAGATGTTAAATTCCTCTGGGAAAATCCATGAAACCCCATTTTCATAAGAAGCCCCCTTAGAGTCTTTAACTGTATCTCCATACTCGCTATGCATGTCAAATATCAGTAGTTTAGTGTTTCTTCCAGTATCTGAGGCTGTGATGAGTGCTGCTATTAGGTTTCCTAGGAACGTTTTCCCAACTCCGGATTTCCCAAATATGCCGAAGCTGGTTTTGGTTAAAGTATCTATATCTAATGGTATTTCAACATTTGACTTTAGCGGTTTACCTATAGGCCATAGTGTTTTAAAGTCTGATTTGCCGTAGAAGAGCTGAATATCACTGTCTGCTGCGTAGCCTACATTACTTAGATGTCTTGGTATTGTATCAATACGCTGCAGTTCCCCACTGTTTTCATTGAAGTAGGCTAGTGGAATTAATGATATGTTTACACCTAGGGTTTTTGTGTGGAAATTCTCAAAGAAGCTATCTGGGGTTTGGCTCTTTAAGCTATCTTCAACAATTCTTCTTGAAAGAGCTGAGTTATCAAGTGTAATATCGGAGATTAGCGCAAGAAATTTACCCTTTACTCCATTAATAATTGTAAGCTCACCGATTTTTCTATCTTCAGGTCCACCGTTACATATGGCTGCTGTTAAACCTTTTGAAAGGCTACCTGAAACAATTTTTGCAAACATTCTTTCACTATTAGATAGATTACTTCTCTAGCTCTTTAATAGGTTTTTTGAAGCTATTCTCTTCACTATTATTGCTTCGTTCTCCATGTCAAGCTCTTGGAATGGCTTAATAACCCCCTTTATAAACTCTACAACTTCCCCCCTCTCTAGATGTTGGGAAATATATGTGAAATGGGCTTCAAGTAGCGGTATTGGGGAGCTTAGAGATCTGAATAATGTTGGTAGGTAATCAACTCTTAAACTTCCAGTTGAGAAGTAGAATTCCCTAATGAATTCTCTTGATGGTATGAATGCAGGATCATGTATGATTGGTTTTCTAGGAGGTCTACGTTGGAAAATGGCTTGGTTACTGTAGAAGCCTATTGATAAAGCATTATATACATCCATAATGTTATCCATAATGCCTGCAAAATCCCTTTCAATATCTTTCCTCATCCTCTTTAACAGAATAGGTGTTGGAAATCCAGGCTCAGTTTCCATTTTTGATCCATAAACCAATCCTATAATTAGGAGTTGTTCACAATTAACAACAATAATTGATCCGTATTCTGGCGTATTTTCATACCATGGCTTATAGGCTCTAACAGTAAAGTTTTCATGTGTTGAAGCTATAACTTCGCCGAAAGCATTATCCACCTCCGAATACTTAATGATCCAATCCATAAGTATTTATCTCATCTATATTCTTAAACTATTCCTTTAAATTTCCTTTTGTATTTTGTTGTTAGTTTAAATAAGTATTTGTCTTCATATCTTCCATTCATCACTACTTCCTCTATAAACTTCATTAAGGCTTTCCTATCTGTTCTTAATGTTGCATGCTCATGGCTTTTACTCATTAAATATGGATATCCACCTCCAAGTATTGATTGGACAATTACGATTTTATGTATTTCATCTAGATTGTTTAATCCCCATTCTGGAACTTCAACTCTAAGTATATCGTTTTCCCCGGTTTTAACGTAGAAGAAGTAGACTTCTAAATTATAGTTCTCAGTAACTTGAGATTTCTCTCTAAAAACTTGGCTTCTATCACCGATGTTAAGTATGCTATTAAATATTACTCTATCAATAACCCCTAAATACTCTAAGCATACAGGCTTCCTACCACATTTTAAACAGCTAAAGTTTTTGCAAAGAATTGATTTAATAATGGTGTTTCTTACAGATCCTGCAAGACTATAGAATATTCCTATAGGAGTTATGTTTCTATTTTTAAACTCGTTTAGGCTCTTCTTAAACTCATCAATTATAATGTCTCTTCTACTTTTTGAAAAAGCTATAGTATAGTTTAGTGATAATGTTTCATCTAGTAGTAGATAAAGTCTTGAAGGTTTATATTTATCATGTATTTTTAAAATTACATCTCTCTCAGCCTTAACTCTATGAACATCTAAAAAATGCTCATGTATCCCGTTAATGCTTCTAAGCTCTTTCTCAATGTATATGTATGGTTCGGAGTTAAACTCTACTGTTTTATCCACGTAGGTAATGTATGTATATCCAACATTAACTATTAGGAACCTAGGAATCAGCATTTTCTCAGTAAACTCGCTTGTATCTATACTTAGTATAGATAAACCATTAATGAAGCCTGTAATACCCTTTGAAGCATAAGGTCTTATCATGCTGCTGGGAATTGGAGATTTAATAGCAATATCTCCAATCCATTCTTCAGTAGGTTCAGCTATATCTCCCAGTTTCCCATATATTGAACTATCGTTTAGCATAGATTTAACAGTGCTTAAAGAAGGTCTATGAAGTATTAAGGCATTTATAAGGGTGGTTTTAAGATCAGGATATTCCTCAAGCTCCCTTCTGAGTTCAGGTAGCTTCTCAATTAGTTTATGTTTTAATAAATCCAGCCTAATCATGTTCCTCAACTAACACTACATTAATCTCAGCTTTACCTTAAATGTCTTCCCCAATATTCTGTACTAAAACCTCTTAATATAGCTTATATGATGAGCTCAGCAATAAATTAAAATTTAATGATTAGACTTATATATCTGCATTATATTTCTATAAGGGCTGTAGTGAAAAGGAGGTGTTATGTTCAACCCATATAGGGTTAGAGATGATTTCCCCATTTTTAAAAGGAGGATTAGGGGTAAACCCATAATCTATCTTGATAGTACAGCTACATCTCAGAAGCCAATACAGGTTATTGAAGCATTATCGAAATTCTATATGGAAAGCTACGCAAATATACATAGAGGACTCTATGATCTCTCACAGGAAGCATCTGAAATGTATGAGGAAGCACATGTTAAGGTAGCGAAGCTTATTAATGCTGATGGAATGGAGGAAGTAGTATTTGTAAGAAATACTACTGAAGCCATAAATCTTGTTGCTTACTCATGGGCTTTAAACAATCTTAACCAAGACGATGAGATATTATTAACAATTATGGAGCATCACAGCAATATTGTTCCATGGCAGCTTATAGCTAAAAGAAAGAATGTAAAGTTGAAGTATGTAGACATAGATGGTGATGGTAGACTTAAAGTTCAGGAATTTGAAGAAAAAATGTCGAGTAAAACAAGGCTTATTGCTGTAACCCACGTATCAAATGTTTTAGGAACCGTGAATGATGTTAAAAGAATAGGTAAACTAGCACATGAAGTTAATGCATTCCTCCTCGTTGATGGAGCTCAATCAGTACCCCACATGCCGGTAAACGTTAAAGATATAGATTGCGACTTCCTAGCCTTCTCAGGACATAAAATGCTTGCTCCAACAGGAATAGGTGTACTTTACGCTAAGAAGGATATTTTAAGCGAGATGGATCCGTTTATGGGTGGTGGAGATATGATTAGCGACGTAGACCTATACGAATCTAAATGGGCTAGACTACCATGGAAGTTTGAAGCTGGAACATCAAGCATAGCTGATGGTGTAGCTCTCGGTGTTGCTGTAGACTACTTAATGAAGCTAGGTATGGAAAACATACATCAATACGAAAGGGAAATAACAGAATATGCCTTAAACAACCTCCTAACAATAGATGGTGTTGAAGTATATGGTCCGAAAGATATTGAGGCTAGGAGTGGAATATTGTCGTTTAATGTTAGAAACATAAATCATCACGATGTAGCTAACTACTTAAGTGAAAACTACAATATATGTATAAGGTCAGGACATCATTGTGCACTACCCCTAATGAAGAGGTTAGGGTTGAAAGGTACAGCTAGAGCTAGCTTCTACATATACAATGTAAAAGAGGATGTAGATATACTGCTTGAAGCAATTTCAAGCCTGGTAAGGAGTAGTTAATATGAGGAAAAAGATGAGTATTGATGATTTAATAATAGAGGCACTACGTGAAGCTGGAAGACCCCTAACAACAGTAGAGATAGCAGATATGGTGTTAGCTAAGAGGGAGGTATGTCTAGATGAAATACCTCTCTACCTAAATAGGCTGGAGAAAACTGGTTTAATAGTGAAAAAATTTGATGTTAAAACAAAAACTTACTTTTGGAGTTTATCGTAGAAGCTAATTTTGAATTTACATAAGCTAATATGGTAGCATCTGTAAGTTAATTAGCTGTATTAGTATACTTCAGCATGATCCCATAGTTTCCTCAACTCTTTTTCAATATGTTTCTTAATATACTGTATTTTAGCTGGGTTAAGTATTGTTGTTTCTACATTGAAAATTATACGGTTTCCCTCAGTTTTTAGTATTTCGATTTCAGGATCATCTACAAGCTCTCCTCGAATACTTTCAACTACATCACGAATAATTCTCCTAGCCTCTAGGGGATCAATATCAAACGGTATACCTACATTAAACTTAACTATAATACCGCTTTGAGTTGTTTTGTTTAGTACTGGATTGTTTAACATATAGACATGAGGTACTGTAACCCGCTCACCCTTAACCGTTTCGATTGTTGTTGATAATGTATTAATACTAACCACCCTACCGGATACTCCTCCTAACTCAATCCAATCACCTACTTTAAATGGTCTATATACCTTTACATAGTATTCAGCTCCCATATTTCTAATTAAATCATAAAACATCACTATTAAACCTACTATAAGAACTCCAAAAAGGAAGCTCATAGTAATAGTTTCAAGTGAGATAATACTTATTGCGATAATTAGGGCAATAAAGTATACTATTAGCTTTTCAACCATTAAGACCTTAGTGAGAAATGCTGGCTCAACATGTTGGAGTGTACGTCTAGTAATTGATAGTGTAAATCTTACTATAAGATAAGCAGCAACTATCACTAAACCTGCCTCTGCAAGTCTTAAAACTAGACTTAATGATTCACTCATTAAATCACCGATTAACCATAAAGACTCTACTTAAGCCTTCATTTAAATCTATCTATAGTATACTACTATCAATTTACTTCAAATTGGTCAATAGAAGCCCTATAAGTGGGGGTAAGAGCTAAACATATATGATTTATGTACTTCTCCCCTACCGCTTTAGGTATGCTGGAATATATGGTATTATTATTTTAATATACTGCTGTGACTTAACTTAAACTTCCTGCTTTTAGTAGTTTATGGATTGGAGGCTTATTAAGCTAGGCTTAAACTATTAGTTCCCACAGTAATTTCTTCAAGCTATCCACATTTTCCACCATGATTTTCGCCTTATCTTTAACAATGTTGTCTTTAGGGTTTATGGTTATCGGTAATGCTGAATCAATAAACATGCAGGCATCAGGTAATCCATCTCCTATAGTAATTACGTCTTTATGAGCTTCAATACTAAAGCTTTGCGAAACCCTTTTTAAGCTAGCTCTTTTACATTTAGGACATTTAATACACCATGGTGTTTCAAGTATTAGGTCGTCAACAACAATCTCCCCAACAATTTTTCCATTTTCAACTTTTAATGGAACAGCCTCTATAAAGTCTAGATTAAGGTCTTCAAGGATTTTAAATGCAATTATGTCATAGGTTATTGTTATAACCCCTACCCTTATCATCTTATTCTTGAAATACTCTATAATTTCAATCCATCCCCCATCAATAATACCCTTAAATATATCGTTAAGCTCTGATACCTCCACACCTCTTAGAAGGCTTGCAATCATTTCTGATTTCTGTCTTTCATCTATGTTTAAGTTTAGAATTTCAATAACCCTATTTTCCACTTCTAAATGCTTGGATAAGATAATTATTGATCTTTCATTAATTAATGTTCCATCCAAGTCTAAAACTGCCATTTTATACATGCTACTTCATCATCATCTTTATAGCTTCATTAAACTCATCACCTGACCCAAGTACCACTAGTAAATCTCCTCTAATAGCTACATTATCCTCAGCCGGCCTCCCATTACGTATAAGAACTACTTTAATGTTTTCATTTTTTACAATGCTTACTGAATCTCTAAACTTCAATATTGAAATATTAAATCCACACTCATCCTCTTTAAGAATTGGTATATGGCCGTATTGTTTTACTCTCAACTCAAGAACTCTTAGCGCTAGACCTACAGGGTCAAGCACTAAATCAGCTCCTGCCTTCTTCATTATCTCAGAGTTTAAAGAATTACTAACAACCCCAATAACGAAAGGTACACCGTAAGCTCTTTTAGCAGCTTCACAAAGTCTAATGTTTAAAGAATCTATTTCTGTTGATGCGATGAATAAGTCACAGATTGAAATATTTGCTTTCTCCAATGTTTTAGGATCCTCTAAGTCACCCCATATAGGCTCAGCATTAAACTGTTTGGCTATGATTATAGATCTTTCCTGGCTTCTCTCAATAACAGTGATTATCGCCTTTTTATCAGATGAAACTATAGTTCTTAAAATAAACTGGGATACATGCCCTCCCCCAACTACTATATATCTCAACTAGATTCACCTATTCCCCGTGGAATAGCTTCAATATGCTTTTCATAGCCTATCCTATCTATTTTCCCATCCATCATTGCCCTTGTAAGTATGGCTTTAGCCACATCGTAAGCCATATCCGTCAATAGGTGAAGTGGCTTCATGTCATGGTCTTTAAACCCTATATCAACCTCAACAATTTTAAACCCCTTCTTGTAAATATCTATGAGGAGGCCAACATCTACCCCCCAATCCTCCTCAAAATTTACAGATAGAAAAACGTTTTTAAGTCCAGCTATTTCACCACCTAAAGGCTGATTAAATGATGATAGCTCAGGATAGAACATTTTAATTAGTGGTTTTGCAACAAGTTCTGTAACTCTACCTGCCTTTCTGCCAAATGCTCCCTTAACAAAATCCGCCTCCCTATTGATAATTGGCTTGGTAAGACTTAAAATCATTGAAGAATCTAAATTTTTTATATCAGCATCCAGGAATACAATTATGCTTCCTCTAGCGTAGTATACTCCATCCCTCATAGCTATACCCTTACCTGGATACTTTAGATCACTTTGATAAACTACATGTGCTCCAGCCTTCAATGCTTTTTTAACAGTATCATCCATACTTCCACCATCAATAACGATAACCTCCATAACGTTTGGTGTTTTCTTAGCAGCCTTAACGCTTCTCTCAATGAATTTCCCCTCATTCTTTGCTGGAAAACAAACACTAATCATAAGCTTAATAAAAATATTCATTATTAAAATTTGCTATGCTTCATAGAGGTAAGGTTCACTATAGGTTTTGCTTAACACCATCTTACTAAAGTCTTATTGATGGTTTAGACTATTTAAAGAGGTAAAACTCTATTTAGGCTTAAGGCTTCAATATATCTTTATTCATCATATACCCCTATTGGCTATGTTACTATCTTAAGGTTTAGATTCTAAACCTTGTTGATTTAAGTTAGGTTAGGGAATTAATGCTTCTATAGATTGTTATTGATATATATGTTTTCTCTTTACTGTATGGTTAGCACCATAGATTTACTACCTGATTAGGGTATCTCTCTAATCTCTCAGAAGTATTAGATGGTTTAATCGTGTTAGATGTATATAATGTGAATCTATAGATGTAGTATGTTATGGATTATATAGGAGGATTAGTATCTGGAGGTGTAGGTGTGAAAGCTACGATAAAGCATTCAATGATAAGACAGATACATTGATGCATTACTCTAAACTATAATAGGAGAATATTGATACTATACTTAAAATTTATGCTTGAACTCTCCATTAAATACTATCTTAAAATCTATGGATGGACATTATAAGGCTATTCTAGAATTTATAGGAGGGCTTCGTTTAAAGTTAAGGATTCTGGAAGGATTTCAGGAGTTGTTGAGGTAGATGATATGTTAATGCAGGTGTTAAGTCTATTAGTGGATCTTTATCTAGTTGTTAACTTTGAAGTTAAATGGTGTAATTAGATAATAGGTCTCTGCATGGAAATGTGGTTAAGTCCCCCAGTAATTTAATAATAATAGATTAGTAGATTGAAATTGGCTTAATTGGTCTCTAAATATTATTATGAATAGTTGGGCAGAAATGTTTGCCCAATAAGTTTATAAGCTTCCTACTTCCATAAGTAGGAAGTTATGGTGGAGGTGTTATGGGAAGCCAATACCAATTTTAACAAGTGATGATGCTGCTAACCAGCAACATGTACTAGCCGGTTTAAGAAGTATTGTGTTAAAAGCCTTAAACAGGAATCAAATACTCCTACTATCTAGAATTAATGAAAATTCTGAAAATACAATAACATCTCTTCTAACAAAGCTATCTAACGAGTTAAACATTCCCCTTTCAACTTTAAAGTTTAATGCTAAAGTTTTAAAATCCCTAAATCTTATAGAGTTTAGACAAAATGGGAAGGCTAGAATTGCCTGCTTATCAAAAGCTGGTAAAGTTGTACTTGACATAATTAATTCAAGACTTAATGATGATCCTAGCCACTTATACATTACTAAAAGCCTAGCTAAATCCGGGTTTGGCTCCACTATGTTTCAGCCAGGAGCTATTATTGAGGAATCGCTTTTAAACAATCTTAAGTCTATAGCTTCAAGAATTAGGGAGAATGTTGTAAGGATGATTTCTGAAGCTGGCTCAGGACATCTTGGAGCCTCCCTATCTATTGTGGATATTCTTGTAGTTTTATACTTTCTTAAGATTAAGCATGATCCGAGAAATCCATTATGGTCTGAGCGTGATAGGGTAATACTAAGTAAGGGACATGCAGCCCCAGCTTTATATGCTGTATTGGCTGAATGCGGCTATTTTCCAGTATCTCTACTAAATAGTTTAAGAAGAATTGATGGTTTTCTACAGGGCCATCCTGAAGCATACATACCAGGTATTGATATGGTCTCCGGGTCTTTAGGTCAGGGTTTATCAATAGCTAACGGTATGGCGTTATCATTTAGACTTAATGGTAGGGGTTGTCGTGTATACGTTATTATGGGTGATGGTGAATTGAATGAGGGGCAGGTGTGGGAAGCTGCTTTAACTGCAAGCCATTTAATGCTTGACAATATCACGGTCATAGTGGATAGGAATGGTTTTCAGCAGGAGGGGTCTACTGAAGATGTTAAGAAGCTTGAGCCGTTAGGTGGGAAGTGGAGGGCTTTTGGATGGCATGTTGTGGAGATCGATGGACATGATTTAAATCAAATAGCTGCTGCGTTAAATGAGGCTGAGCTTACTAAAGGCTGTCCAACAGTTATAATTGCTCATACGATTAAGGGTTTTCAGCCGCTTTGAATGGTGTTTAAATGAGGTCTATTAGGGAGGAGTTTGGTAGGGTTCTCAGCAGCTTAGGTGCTAAGTATAGTGATTTAGTTGTTCTTGATGCTGACTGCGGCTCCCACACAAAATCTAAGGTTTTCTCCCAGAAATATCCTGAAAGGTTTTTCAATATTGGTATAAGTGAGCAGGATCTTGTTGGGGTTGCTGCTGGGTTAGCTGCATGTGGTAAGATCCCTATTGTCTCATGCTACTCGATGTTTTTAATGCGTGCATGGGAGCAGATTAGGAACACTATTGGTAGAGCTAATATTAACGTTAAGTTTGTTGTTACTCATGCTGGAGCATCACCGCATGCTGATGGAAGCTCACATCAATGCTTTGAGGATTTATCTATTATGAGGGTTATTCCAAACATGACTGTAATAGTTCCAGCAGACCCCAAATCTATGGCTTTACTTCTTGAGGAGGCTGTTTGCCTTAATGGTCCTGTATATATGAGGCTTGGCAGGGATGATGTTTACGACGTGTACGATGGTGATGTACATATTAAAATAGGTAAAGCTAATACTATAGTTGATGGATCTGATGTTTCAATAATAGCTTCAGGAGTTTTGGTTTATGAGGCATTAGCAGCTTCTCAAATGCTTAAGAGGGATGGAATTAGTGCTAGCGTGATTGATTTTCATACTGTTAAGCCTATAGATGTTAATGCTATTGTTAATGAGGCTAGGAGAACCGGCGCCTTAGTAACTGCTGAGGAGCATAGCGTTATTGGGGGTCTTGGAAGCTCAGTTGCTGAGGTTGTTGTTGGTAGTTATCCGGTGCCTATGGAGATTGTTGGGGTTAGGAATAGGTTTGGCGAGTCCTCACTTTCATATCGTGAGCTTCTCTTAAAGCTTGAATTAACAGCATCCAGCATTTATAATGCTGCTAGAAGGGTTTTGTTGAGGAGGAGGTGATTTAATGAAGGATTTGAAGATTCTTAGTAGGAAGGGTGGGGAGAACTCTATTGTTGTTGATGTTAACGGCTTGAAGATAGGTGGTAATAGCATAGTTGTTATTGCTGGACCATGCTCTATTGAAAGTATTGATCAAGCTTTAGAGATAGCTAAAACAGTGAAAAGCTTTGGTGCTGCTATTTTTAGAGGTGGAGCGTTTAAGCCACGTACATCTCCATACAGTTTTCAGGGGCTTGGGGTTGATGGTCTTAAAATACTTTCAAGAGTAAGGGATGAAACAGGTCTTCCAGTTGTTACTGAGGTTATGGATACTAGAGATATAGATGTTGTTTTGAAATATTCCGATATACTTCAGGTCGGAGCTAGAAATATGCAGAACTTCCCTCTTCTTAAGGAGCTTGGGAAGATTAGGGCTCCTGTTGTTCTTAAGAGGGGTTTTATGTCAACTATTGAGGAGTGGCTACTAGCTGCTGAGTATATTGCTCTTGGGGGAAATACTGATATAATACTGTGTGAGAGAGGTATAAGAACATTTGAAAAGATGACGAGAAACACTCTTGACTTAAGCTGTATTCCAATAGTTAAACAGCTATGTAGACTACCGGTAATTACAGATCCAAGTCATGCTACAGGTATTAGGGAAATTGTTAAGCCTATGGCTTTAGCATCTATAGCTGCTGGAGCTGATGGAATTATGGTTGAGGTACATAACGATCCTGATAAAGCATTAAGTGATGGCTTTCAATCTTTAACGTTTAGTGGTTTTAAGGACCTTATGGATGGTGTTGTTAAAATCTCAAAAGCTATTGGTAGAGGTATTGCTGGATGTTTAAGTTAATCTCCACAGTTCAAGTTAAAACATTGAGTAGATGCTATCCAGTCTATGTAGGCTTTAACCTATTAGATTTTCTTGACGTTTTCCTATCTAGGCATGGCTTAGAAGGTAAGTTTGCACTAGTATCCCATAAGCCATTACTGGACGTTTATGGCTGTAGAATAGCTTCCTCAATTAATAGGTTAGGCTCAGATACTGTTATGATTGATGTTCCTGAGGGTGAGGAGAGTAAAAGCCTTAATATGCTTACCCGAATATATGATGTACTTGTTAACAATAGGTTTGATAGATGGTCTACAATAATTGCTTTCGGCGGGGGGGTTGTTGGCGATTTAGCCGGGTTTGCAGCTGCAACGTTTATGAGGGGTATAAACCTGGTGCAACTACCCTCAACACTGCTAGCTCAGGTTGATTCAAGTATTGGCGGGAAGGTTGCTATAGATTATAGGGGTAAGAACATTATTGGCGCATTCTACCAGCCTAGTTTTGTTGCAGTAGATTTAAGCTTACTTAAATCACTATCTCTGAAGGAGTTTAGGTCAGGTCTTGCTGAAGTTGTGAAGTATGGTTTTGTAATGGATCCGCATATACTGAGTATATTAGAGAATTCTAGCCTCCCCCTGAATGATGACCTTACGGCTGAGCTTGTTATTAGGTCTTGTAGCTGTAAGGCTAGGATTGTTGAGGCTGATGAACGTGATGAGAAGGATATTAGGGTAATACTGAATTTTGGACATACTATTGGGCATGCTATAGAGGCAGCTTCAAGCTTTAAGATAAGTCACGGTGAGGCAGTGGCTATAGGTATGGTTTATGAAGCTAAGCTCTCAGTAATGCTTGGTCTTCTAGATGTAAATGTTCTAGATAGATTAGTAGGTATATTGAGTAGGCTAGGCCTACCAACCTCGGCTAGCCTAGATGTTGAGAGGATTTTAAGCTTTCTCAGTTATGATAAGAAGGTAAGACATGGAAAAATAAGGATTGTTCTTCTTAAATCTATAGGTAGCCCTATAGTGTATGAAGATATTCCAATAGATGCTGTTAGAAGGGTTTTGGAGGTGTAGGTTATGAGTGTTAGAATATGTCCTGTAGTTACGTGTTTTGATGATGATGTAATTAGTACAGCTAACAAGTTTAAAGTATTGGAGTTAAGAATAGATCTTGTAGGCAGCCTATGGGTTGATGTAGCTTCAAGAATTAGGACAAATTGGATTGCTACTTGTAGACGTAGGGATCAAGGTGGGGCTTGGAGTAGTAGTGAGATGGATAGAGTAAATGTTTTGGTTGAGGCTGTTAAGCGTGGAGCAAGATTTGTAGATATAGAGGATTCCTCAAACAATCTTCATGAGTTGGTTAGAGTGTTTAAGTCTATGGGTGCTTCAGTTATAGTTTCACATCATGACTTTAACACTACTCCTGAGTTTAGCTGTATGGTGGATATTGTTAGGAGGGAGATTGAGGTTGGAGCTGATATATGGAAGATCTCTACAACTGCAAACAGCTTTACTGACTGTTTAAATGTATTAAGGCTTCTTAAGCTTTTCAGAAACAATCCTGGAATTGCTTTAGCTATGGGCAGCTACGGGGTGTTGAGTAGAGTACTTTCACCATTACTTAATGGCTTCCTAACCTATGCCTCAGTTAGAAGGGGGGATGAGTCTGCACCAGGTCAGCTAACAGTTGATGAATTGATGGAGATATATGAGCTTATAGGTGTTAAGGTTGATAGATGCGAAAACTAAAGTTTACTGCTTAATAGGGGATCCTGTTGAACACTCAATCTCCCCATTAATATTTAATACTTTATTCAAACATCTTGGGGTAAATGGTGTTTATCTAGCATTCCACGTTAAACCTGAAAACCTAGCTGATGCTATTAACGGGTTTAAAGCTATTGGTATTAAGGGCTTCAATGTAACTATACCTCATAAGATTCAGATAATTAAGTTTATAGATTATGTTGATGCTAAAGCTAAGCTTATAAATGCTGTAAATGTTGTTAATAATTGTAATGGTGTATTGAAGGGGTACAATACTGATGGGTATGGTGCTTTAAAAGCTCTTAAAAGCTTTGATGTTAGGATTAGTGGTAAAACAGTTACATTAATCGGTGCTGGAGGTGCTTCAAGAGCTATAGCGTTTACAATATCCTATGAAAACCCTGGAAAAATCTATATAGTTAATAGAACTCTAAGTAAAGCTGAGGAGTTGGCTTATAGCTTAAGGGGTAGGGTTGATGTTAGGCCATGTAGCTTTAATGATCTATATGCTTTTAAAGAAGCTGATATTGTTATAAACTGTACTTCAGTCGGTATGTATCCTAGTGTTAATGAATCTCCATTTGACTGTAGTCTTCTTAAAGATGAATGTGTAGTTATGGATATAGTTTACAATCCTGTTGAAACTAAGCTTCTAAGAGAGGCTAAAGCTTTAGGTTTAAAAACCATAAATGGCATATCGATGCTTGTATATCAGGCAGCTTTAGCGTTTAAAATATGGATAAATCAAGATCCTCCTATTGAATTAATGATGAATACAGCCTATAAGGCTTTAGGTGTTAGTGATGTATCATAACATTGCGTTAATTGGCTTCATGGCGTCCGGGAAGACAACTATAGGTAAAGAGCTTTCATGTAGGGTTGGCTTCAAGTTTATCGATATGGACCCCATGATAGAATCAATTTTTAACATGACTATTCCGCAGATATTTGAGAAATATGGTGAGATTAGGTTTAGGGAGGCTGAGATTAAGGTTTCCAGAAGAGTATCTCTTGAGAAAAAAGCTGTTATAGCATGTGGTGGTGGAGCTGTGTTAAACTGGGTTTGTATGCAGTATATTAAGAGGTCTTCAATAATAGTATATCTACATGTATCACTGGATGAATTGATGAAGAGATTAGTACATGATCACAGTAGACCGCTTATTAAGTCTTCAAACAATAGGGAATCATACATTAGGATGAATGTTTTACTTCGTGAATTCCTATATACATACTATTCCGATTTAATTGTTGATGTATCGAATCTAACTGTTGACCAGGCTGTTAATGAAATAATTAAATGTATTGGTGGTTTGGTTGAATATTAAAGTATATCCATCACAAATATACGGGTCTATTAATGCGCCAGCATCTAAAAGCTATACTCATAGAGCATTGTTCTGCTCTGCTTTAGCTAATGGTAGGAGTATAATTAGGAATCCGCTACTATGTGATGATGTTAATGCATCAATAAATGCGTTAAGAAGTGTTGGTGTTGAAGTACGTGTTGATGGTGGAGGTATAGTGGTTGATGGTGGTGAGCTAACTCAGCCTCAGAATCCTATTAACTGTATGGAGTCAGGTACAACTATGAGGTTTACTGTTGGATTATGCTCATTGATTAAAGGTAAATCCATAGTTACAGGTTCAAAATCTCTCCTGAGAAGACCTATTAAGCCTCTTGTTGATGCATTAAATGTTTTAGGTGCTAAATGTACATGTGTTAATGGTTTCCCACCTGTAGCTGTTGAGGGCATGTTGAGAGGGGGTAGTGTATTGATTGATAGTAGTTTAAGCTCCCAGTTTACATCGTCAATAATGATCTCCGCTCCAAAAAGCAGTGTTGGCGTTGAAATTAGGTCTCTAGTAGAACCTGTTTCAAAACCCTATATTCTCATAACTTTGGATGTAATGAATGCTTTTAATGTTTCAGTAAATTATAGTAGTGATCTTAAACTTATAAGTGTAGAGAGGCAGAACTACACTCCCAGAGACTTTACTGTTGAGGGGGACTGGTCTTCAGCAGCAGTTTTGCTTACACTTGGCGTAGTTGGAGGAATTGTTAAAGTTCATGGTTTAAACATAAATAGTTTTCAGGGAGATAGGGGTATTGTAGATTTCTTAAGGCTAATTAATGCTCCGGTTGAAATCGGCAGTAGCTATGTTTCAGCTATGAAGAGTCCGGTTAAGCCGTTTGAGCTTAATGTTTCAGATATACCTGATCTATTTCCGGTTTTATGTGTGCTTTCAGCATATTCTTCAGGTACATGTAGAATTTATGGAGTTGATAGATTAAGATTTAAGGAGTCTGATAGGGTTTCCGCGATGGCTAATGGATTGATGAATATGGGCGTAAAAGTAGCTTTAAACGGTAACTGTATGGTTATAAGGGGTGGAGGAGTTAGGGGGGGTGTTGTTATTGACTCATACAATGACCATAGAATCGCTATGGCCTTCACAATTCTTGCAGCTGTAGCTGAGAGTCCTACAGTAATTAGAAATGCTGAATGTGTATCTAAGTCGTATCCAAGCTTCTGGGATGATATTCGTAGATTAGGTGTTAGGTTTGAGGTGGTTTAATGTCTCTTGGAAGGAGTTTTACAGTAACCTTCTTCGGTGAAAGCCATGGTGAATGTGTAGGCGTAGTTGTTTATGGATGTCCAGCAGGCTTAAGGTTTGATGAAGAGTTTATAAATCAAGAGCTTAAAAGAAGATCACCTATAGACTACACCATATCTACTAGTAGAGTTGAAGATGACTGTGTTAAAGTATTTTCAGGAGTTTTTAAAGGATATACAACTGGTGCACCAATATGTATGGCTGTATGGAATCGTAATGTGGATTCCTCATTCTATGAGGAGTTAAGGTTTAAGCCACGTCCAGGCCATGCAGACTATACAGCATATATTAAGTATTCTGGGTTTAATGATTTTCGTGGTGGAGGAATTTTTTCAGGTAGGATAACGGCTGCATATGTTCTTGCAGGTGCTCTGGCTAAGATGTTGTTGAAAACCTTAAACATTGAGGTTATAGCCCATACAGTTGAGATAGCTGGCGTTAAGGCTAGGCCTTTAGGTATTGAGGAGATAAGGAGAAATGTACATAGCAATATTGTTAGATGTGCTGATTTGGATGCTGCATACTTGATGATTGAAAAAATAAGAAAAGCTGCGGAAAACGGTGATAGTGTTGGCGGGGTTGTTGAATGTATTGCTTTAAACATACCTCCAGGAATTGGAGATCCCCCAATTGATACTCTTGAAGGTGATATTGCGAAAGCGCTTTTCGCCATACCTGCAGTTAAGGGTGTGGAGTTCGGGTTAGGGTTTAACTTTGCAAGAGCTTATGGTAGTGAATGTAATGATCAATTCACAGCTTTAAACGGTAAAGTCACGATGAAAACAAATAATTGCGGTGGAATTCTAGGTGGGATAAGCTGTGGTACTCCAATAGTATGTAGAGCTGTTTTTAAACCACCATCATCAATACGTAAACCGCAGAAAACAGTAGACTTAAGAAGTATGGAGGAAGCAGTTATAGAGGTTAGGGGTAGATATGATGTATGTATAGTTCCACGAGCTATACCTGTAGTTGAGGGTATGACTTCAATAGTTCTTGCCGACCATGCTATTAGATCAGGATTGATTAAGAACGTTTTAAGGTGATTAGTGTATGGAGCTGGATGAAGAATTACTTCACGAGAGAGGTTTAATAGATAGTATTGATGAGCAGATAGTTAAGCTTCTTGCTGGTAGGGTTCAAGCAGCTAGGAGAATCGCTGAAATTAAGGCTAGATATGGATTAGAGATTTATAATGGTAAGAGGGAGGCTGAGGTTTTATTAAGGGTTAGGAGGCTGTCTATAGCTTATAATTTAAATCCTGAGAGAATTGAAGCTATTTTTAAAGCTATAATAAGCTACTGTAGGGAGGTTCAGGAGGATACATAATGCTGTATGAGATATTTGAAAGAGTTTTATCTCTTGAAGCTGCTGGTAGAAGGATTGTTAAGATGAATGTAGGGGAGCCTACTGAAGATATTCATCCGGAAATTTTAGAGTGTATGATTAAGGCTATTAGAAGCGGTAAGGTGAGGTATACGTCTTCAAAGGGTATGGTTAAGTTGAGAAGGGAGATAGCTGCAATTCATGGTGTTAACGAGGATAATGTTGTAATAACTCCTGGGTCTAAGTGGGGTATGTATGCTTCAATACGTATGCTTCTTAGAGATGGTGGGGGTGCAATGGTTCTCGCCCCATTCTGGCCTGCCTACAGTTTAATGGTTACTGATGTGGGTAAGCATTTAGAGATTGTAGATTTAAGTTTTTCAGGTAGTAGTTGGATGTTAGACTTTAACAGGTTAGCTGAAAGCCTAAACCGTAACGTTAAACTCCTAATTCTAAATAGTCCAAACAATCCAACAAGCACTATGATTAAGTATGATGAATTAAAGAAGCTTACTGAGCTTCTAGATGAATTTAATATTACGGTAGTAGCTGATGAGGCATATATTGATTTAAGCTTTACGGAAGTTAAAAGCCTAATGGAGTTAACTAGTGAATGTATTGTTGTAAGAAGCTTTTCAAAGCTTTTCTCCATGACTGGGCTTAGAATAGGCTATGTAGTTGCTGATAGGGAGGTTGCTGACGCTATTGCTAAGTATAATAGTGCAACCATAACATGTATTCCTGAATTTATTCAGGAAGCTGCTTTAAAAGCTCTTGAGTTAAGGGATGAAATAGCTAAATATATGGTTGAGAAATATCGTGTAAGAGCTGAAATAGCCTACAACATTCTTACTGAGGCCGGATTTAAAGTAGCTAAGCCTGAAGCTGGATTCTACATATTTCCTAAGGTAAACGTTGACTCCAACAATTTCTCTCTAAAGCTTCTAGAGGATGAGGGTATTGCTGTTGTTCCAGGATCATCCTTCGGCAGCTTCAACGACTTTATTAGAATATCTCTAACTGTTGACAATAAATCCCTTACTGAAGGTTTAAGGAGGCTGGTGGGGTATTATGAATGTTTTAGGTAAAAACATTTTAATAATAGGTGGAGCAGGTAAAATGGGTGTATGGTTTTCAAGATTTTTTCTTAACTGCGGCTTTAATGTATCAATATACGACGTAAATATTAAAGCAGCTAGAAGTCTTCAGGAAAAGCTTAGCTTAAAGGTTTATGAAGATGTTGGGAAAGCTGTTGAAGATAACAATTTAATTTTTACCTCAGTTCCTATAGAAGCTATTAAAGATGTTTTCACATCTATTTCAAATTACATCCGTAATGACCATGTAGTTATAGATATATCATCAGTTAAGGTTTATTCAGTTAAGCTAATGCATGAATGTGTTAAGAAGGGTTTTAAGATAGGTATTCATCCAATGTTTGGTCCAGGCGCAAGGACGATTAATGGTAAAACAATAATATTTACCCCTATAAGCTTAGAGGATTTTAAACCATCATGGGATTTAGCGAAAATATTTGTAGATAAGGGTGCTAAAGCTGTTTTTATGGCTCCTGAGGAGCATGACAGGTATATGTCAATAATATTAACATTCCCATTTATTATAGGTACATCCATCATGGATGTAGTTAGTAACCTCAGCTTTGATGATGAAGTAATAAATGAAGTATCAAGCCCATCATTTAAGCTTCTATATACAATATGTAAAGCAATCATAAGTAACGACCCTAAACTATACACATCAATAATAAAACACCTACCAAAAGATGCTGTTAAGTATTTCTCAAAAACTCTAAATAGTATCATGAGTCTAGATGAGTCAAGCCTTAAGGACTATGCTGCTAATCTAAAAAATAAGTTAAAACCTAATGATCTATTGGAAGCCTACAACCTTATGTATGTTCTATCTGAGTTAAGGCAAGCAGCAACTAAGTAAACATATTTAGTAGTTTGGAGATTAATTAAAGTATTGATGGAAACATAGCTAGAATCCAGCTACTTTAGACATAATTACTAATACCGTTAAGAATTAACTCCAAATCTTTCAAAATGAGCATGTTGATTACCTCAATAATAAAGCTTAAATAAGTCTTCCTCAATGTAGTTTATGGTTCGTATTAATAACTATGAGGTTATTGATGGTTTATACTATTCTGAAAATCACGTATGGGTTAGGGTTGAGCATGATATTGCTGTAATAGGTGTTACGGATTATGGACAGAAAAGCTTGAAGGAAATAGTTAGTGTAGTACTTCCTGATTTAGGTGTGTTTATTAATCAAGGTGCTGTTTTAGGAAGTTTAGAAACTGTTAAGGCGGTTGTTGATGTAATAGCTCCTTTAAGCGGAGTAGTTAAGGAGGTTAATGAAAAAGTTAAAAGTAAACCATCCCTAATTAATGAAGACCCTTATGGGGAGGGGTGGCTTGTTAAGATTACGCCATCAAATCTATATGGGGAACTGTTAAGGCTAATGGACTTCAGTAAGGCTATTGAATGGTATAAAACACTAACGTAAAGCTGCTATGTCTAAGAGTATAGTTATTGTTGGCTGTGGAGCTGCTGGTCTTAGTGCTGCTTTAAACGCTAGAAAAACTGATAGGAATGCTAATATAACAGTAATAGATCAAGAAGAGCATCCAGCATATTCAAGATGTGCCTTACCGTTTGTTATTGGAGGTGAAATTAAAGATATTAATAGCTTATTAACATTCTCTCCATCAATGTATAAAATGATGAGAATAGATTTAAGGCTGAGAAGCAGAGTTGTAGATATAGATTCTAAGTCTAAAACTGTTATGTATGTTGATCATCAAGGTAGGGAGGAAAACCTACATTACGACTCACTAATACTTTCTACAGGTGCTTCACCCATAATTCCGCTAATAAACGGCATCAATAAACATGGTGTATATGCTTTAAGAACTATAAATGACTGTAAATCCATTATTGAAGCATCATCCAGCTCAAGAAACGCTATTGTTATCGGTGCTGGATTAATAGGGCTTGAAACTGCTGATGCCCTATATAGAAGGGGGTTAAATGTAATTGTTTTTGAAATCCTCCCATCAATAATGAGGGCTAGCCTAGATGAGGATATGGCTGAGGTTGTTAAGTCAAGTATTGAGGAGAAGGGTGTAAAGATATTTATTAATAGACGTGTTGATGAAATTACTGGAGATAACAGTGTTAATGGTATAGTATCTAATGGTGAAAGGTTTAAGGCTGACATGGTGGTTTTAGCAACAGGTGTAAGAGCTAATACTGAGCTTGCTGAGAGAATCGGTGTTCAAACCGGTGTTACTGGTGCTATTAAGGTTAACTCCAGAATGGAGACAACAGTAAAAGATGTTTATGCTGCTGGTGATTGTGTTGAGTCAAGACATATGATTACTGGTCAAGCTGTACTCAGCCAGCTAGGTACAACAGCTGTAAAGCAGGGGAGAGTTGCTGGAATCAATGCTGCAGGTGGATACGCTACCTTTCCAGGTGTTTTAAACTCAATGGTTTCAAGAATATTTAACCTTGAGGTAGGCTCCACCGGTCTAAATACGCTTCAGGCTGAGAATTATGGATTTAAAGTATTCACTGGATCAGTAACGTGGAAAACAAGAGCTGAATACTATCCTGAAGCTAAAAGTATTAGGGTTAAGCTTCTATTTGAAAAGGGATCCCTAAAAATCATAGGTGGTCAAATAATTGGCGGTGAGTTTGTTGCTCCACGTATAGATTCTATTGCGCAAGCTATACAGAGCGGAATGACCGTCTTCGATATTGTAAACTCGGAAACATGCTACTCACCACCACTTGCTAATACTTGGAGTCCGATAACGCTAGCTGCTGAATCAGCTTTAAGCAAGATTAGAGTTACTTAGATAACTACTCTGAAACCTAATAATTAGTTTAAACTTACCTTTATCATTACGTTAATGCTATATACGTTATTGTTTCTTATTATGGTTTAATAAATTATTCAAATAGCTTTAGTAGTTTTACAACTAACTAAGCTTCATACAGGGATTTTGTATTTCTCATTCATTCCACATCAAGTTTTAAAGTTAATTGTTAGATAGTTCTAAGTAGGGAATTAAGCTATAGGATATATGTCTAGAATCTTTAAACAAATCTATTAGCGATGTGGGAATACGTCTGGAAGAATTTATAAAATACATAGTCTAAACATCTATTTAACACATAATATAGTTGAAGTCTAATGGTTGTTTCTGCTTTACAAGTAAACTTTATATATTTCTCTATTTGTGTTGGGTTGATAATTATGGTTGCTCAACGTGAGCATTTTATAATGGTTCCTGAATGGGCTGTTTTAGTTTTTTATGTTCTAGTAGTATTTTCACTAATATTTACCCTGTATAGTGCTTATCGTAGATTCTCTATATATGGATTTCATGGCTTTAGTTTTTTACCTATAATACGTAAAAAAATAGGTCTCATACTGCAGTCTGAGCTTCGTCTTCTGAGGGAAAGATATGGAGGGTTAATGCATACATTAATCGTACTGGGTTTAGTAATTCTTGCTGCTGGAACATTTTTAGTATTTTTTGAGTATGATATATTGATGAGGATAAACCCTAGTTATCGTATACTTACTGGGAACGTATACTTAGCCTATGAGTTTGTGTTGGATCTAGCTGGTTTTCTATTAATTATAGGCTTAATTATGGCAGTAATTAGGAGAACAATTCTTAAGCCAAGTAGGCTTGAAAACAGGGGTGAAGATATAGTTGTAATTCTCCTCCTGTTTTATGGTTGTTTAAGCGGATTCATGCTAGAAGGTTTAAGAATAGCTGCTTCCGGAAATTTGCAGCATGCCCAATCATCCTTTATAGGCTATATGTTATCCACAGCTTTTCTAAATCTAAACGGTATTAAGGAAATATATGTAGCTCTCTGGATCAGTCATGCCTTAACATTAGTAGTGACTCTACCACTATTTACTTATAGTAAGCTAAGGCATTTTCCCCTTTTCTTTACAAGTCCTTTATACAACGTGTATGAGCTTAAGGCTTCATTCAACCTAGATGAGGTATTAAAAAGTAGGAAGATAGATTTTAAGGTAGGTTTAAAAGATATTGATTCTTTAAGCTTTGGTCAACGTGTAAACTTAGATGCATGTGTAAACTGCGGTAGATGTCAAGATGCTTGCCCAGCCTACCGGGCAAATAAAATTTTATCACCAAAAGCTATTGTTCAAAAGCTTAAAAAACCCATATTGGAGAGCTCGAATAGTTGTAATGTAATTGTGGGTTCAGTTTTACTTGAGAGTGAGATATGGGCCTGTACAACATGTGGAGGATGTGTTGCTGCATGTCCAATATTCATTAATCCTCTAAACTACATTCTTGAATCACGCCGTCACCTAGTAACAAATCTTGGAAAGATACCTACAAGCGCTCTATTCAACATAATGATACGATACAACCCATACGGCTTACCACGCTCTGATAGGAAGAACTGGATGAGGGATGTAAATGTCAACTATGCTAAAGAAGATGAGGAAGTTGATGTTCTTTTATGGGTTGGATGTGCAGGTGCATATGATTCCAGAGCTCAAAAAATAGCTAAATCCCTAGTATCCCTACTAAATAAAGTAAACATAAGGTTTGCAGTGTTGAAGGAGGAGGAGTGCTGTGGTGAACTTGCTCGAAGACTTGGGGATGAAGTATTGTTCCAGGAGATTGTAAGGAGAAATGCTGAAATACTTAAGAAGTATAAGTTTAAACAGGTCGTAACGTTATGTCCACATTGCTACAATACATTTAAAAATGATTATTCTGAATTCAACGTAAGATTTAACGTTAAATCCCATGTTGAGCTAATAGATGAGCTAATAATGAGTGGTAAGATAAAAATTGAGTCCTCCATCAGTAAAACTGTAGTTTACCATGATCCATGCTATCTGAAGAACTACAACGGAGTATTCGATCAGCCTAGGAGAATATTAAAGTCCATTCCTGGATTGAAAATCATAGAGGCTAGTAAGCATTTCTGCTGTGGTGGTGGAGGTGGCGGTAACTGGATTGAAGCTGAAGGGGTTAGAATTAATGTTCAAAGGCTTGAAGACATTGTTAAGGGAAACCCGAATACGATAGTTGCAGCATGTCCGTACTGTATAAGCATGTTTGAGGATGCATTAAAATTTAAAGATCTTGAAGACAGGTTTGAGGTTAAAGATGTATGTGAGCTTATAAGCAGTGTTTAGGGTGATTCTATGTTAAATATAATTGTAGGTATTAAATGGGTTCCTGATACTGCTGATGTGAAGTTTGATCCTGTTAAAGGTACCTTAATAAGGGAGGGTGTTGAGAGTATAATTAACCCTCCAGATTTAAATGCTGTTGAGTTAGCTTTAAGCCTTAAGGAAAGATATGGTGGTAAAGTCTACGTTATCTCTATGTCTCCACCAGCAGCTCTAAAAGGTCTTAAAATGACTGTAGCCATGGGGGCTGATAAAGCAATACTATTAACAGATAGAAAATTTGCAGGTGCGGATACGCTTGCAACATCCTACACCTTAGCTATGGCTATACGTAAAATCGGCAATTACGATATAGTAATATTTGGGGAGGAAACAATTGATAGTGCAACTGGACATATAGGGCCTGAAGTTGGGGAGATTCTAGGTATTCCACATGCATCCTATATTAGAAGTATTCTAAACATAGATTTAGTAAATAGAATTATTGAATTTGAAAGGGAGGTTGAAGATGGTGTTGAAATCTATAGGTCTAAACTACCTATAGTGATTTCTGTCGGCGTCGGAATTAATAATCCAAGGTATCCTATACCAATTAGAAGGCTACATACGGAAATAGAAGCTGATAAATATATTGAATTGTGGAGTCTCGATAATATGGAGGTGGATCAAGGTAGAATTGGGCTTCAAGGCTCTCCAACTAGAGTTATTAAAATAATTGCTGCTCCAATGGTTCAGAGGAGGATGGAAGTATTTCAATACTCAAGTGAGGCTCTGGATTTACTGGTTAAAAGACTAAGGGAGAATGAGATACTGTAAAGGTGTCTCTATGAGTGAATTTAAGGATGTATGCGTATATGTCGAGCAGAGAAGGGGGGTTATACAGGAAGCTTCACTACAGCTTTTAGGTGAGGGTAGAAGATTAGCGGATAAGTTGAATGTTAGTTTAATGGCTTTTATGGTTGGCTACAATATAGACGGCATTGTTAATGAACCGGTATACTACGGTGCGGATAAGGTAGTATATGTCGATGACGAAATGTGTAGATATTATAACGTAGAGGTTTACACACAAGTCCTAGCTGAGCTTGTGTTAAAGTATAAACCTGAAATATTTCTTGTTGCAGGTACGAAGTATGGTAGGGAGTTAGCTCCTAGTATTGCTGCACGTCTTGAAACAGGTATAACAGCTGACTGTACCGGTTTTGATATAGATGAAAATAGAAACTTAGTACAGATAAGGCCCCCATTTGGTGGACGTGTATTAGCCTACATAATAACTCCAACAAGACGTCCCCAAATAGCAACAGCAAGACCTAACGTTTTTCCAACACCTAGACGTAATGTTAAAAGGAATGGTGAAGTAGTACGTGAAAGTATAGCTATAAGAAAGCCTAAACTTGAACTCGTAGAGTTTAGGGAGAGTGTTGATAAGGAGCTACCTATTGAGAAAGCTGAAGTAATTGTTGCTATTGGTCGTGGCATTAGCAGATCAGATTATCAGCTAGCTTATGAGTTGTGTAGGATATTTACTAGTAGTACTGTTGGATGTTCAAGGCCTCTTGTTGATCAAGGCTTAATGCCTAGATCAAAACAAGTAGGGCAAACCGGTAAAACAGTTAGACCAAAACTCTACATTGCTATAGGTATTTCAGGAGCTGTACAGCATATAGCTGGCATGAAAGACTCTAAGTATGTTATTGCAATAAATAAGGATCCTAACGCTGAAATATTTAAATTCTGCGACTTTGGTATAGTTGGAGATTATAGAGAGGTAATACCGAAACTAATTGAGGTATTTGGGAGAAAGCATTAACACTACTTGTTAATATTTATGTTATATATTATCTTAGCAGTTATGCATACTTTATCTCCTCCTTATCTGTTAACACATTATGATTTACTGCAAATATCCTATGAACTGCTAGTAGCAGTTGGACACGCCCTATTTAAGAACTGCTGTAGAACCCTACATCAATACAGGTTATGTTCTTTAAACACTAGACTGGCAATACTGATTGGAAAACTACCTTCTGAATGTTGATAGGTTTTCACAAGTTCACATAACCTATATTTAAATTAACAAATTCTCAGATTAAATTATAGGCTTCTTATTAAGTCTTCTATAATCTGCTGGGATAATTATGTTTTTGTATTTGAAATACTTAATCCTATCACAATCTACAATTTCAGTATTAGCTTAATGCTAGCATATAACTGTCTTAACCCTCAACAAATGTTTAAACTTAATATTGCAAATAGTTAATGTATCTTAAATTTATAACAGGAAGTAGCATACCTGTAAGTTACTAGCTCTACTTATGTAACAGCTAGCTGAATATTGTAGTTTAAGTAGTTTTAAATTAGCTGCCTCATCACTATAGTTAAGCTACTTCTCTAGTAGTAGGTTTTCCAGCTCTCTACGTATTTCCAGCATCTCATCAGAGTTAAGGTTTAAACTTTTTATGGTAAGTCTTTTCCTCTTAACAGCTATGCTTTTACCTGTTTTTTTATTAACTGTTTTCTTTAGGATTGTTTGCTTAAAGATTGTTGTTCCATACTTCTGCCATCTAGGTACTTCATTAATATTTACTCCTCTTTCAGATAGTAGATTTATGATTTGACTAGCCTTCAGCCCCATACATTGCTTTTTACCGATAATACTTTGAGCATAGGCGTTTATGAAGTTTCTAAAACAGTCTGAAGATCTCCATTTAAGGTATTCAATAATATCATCTAATTCATATACTTTAACTATTCGAGCATCAAAAGCTACAGTTTCATTATAGCTTTTAGCTTTACTAATTATTCTCTGAAATGATGATGTTGTAAACGCTGATAGTAGTGAAACTATCTTCTCAATTCTTCCGCTGTGTGGTAGATGTACATCTTTAAGTATTAGGTAGGAAACTTCATCGGAGTATATGTATGCAAGTGATATGTGAAAGCCTGAGTTTTTAATAACGTTAAGAGCTGTTTTAACCATTACATCATGGAACTCATCATCGAAAGGCTTTTTAAAGCCGCATTTACTAGCTAATTTATGGAATCCATCCCCATCAACTCTTACAAAAACAGGTGCTTCAACAATTAGTTTACTGTAAACCTCTCTTAACCTAAATTTTTCATTATTCAATAATGGCAACTTCCCCAATAAAACCTCCAGCAAATATTTGAATATACTTTGAGGTTTTAACAGCTGCCTCTATAATAAGCTCTTTAGATATTTTAGGAGCACCGCAAGATACTACTAGAACATTTCTTGTATTTTTAGTAATCATGGCGTCTATAGAGTCTCTAAAGGGGTATACGTGAAGGATCTTTATGCTGTCAGATAAAACTATCTGATTGCTTGTTAATACTTCATATTTACCACCTATAGGTTTAAACAATTCACCATTATGTGCAAATCTAAGGGTTAACTCCCCCTCAACTTTATCGTAGTCGTAGAGACCTATAGGTATTAGGGTTTCAACACTGGCTAAATTACACGCATCAACAACGTTATTTATTGATGGAAGACCAAATCCCTTAATGACTCTTCTAAGTAAAGCCTCACTTGCAGGACGCTGTTTTGTTGGATCAACTTTAAGCCTCCAATAGAAGTTTCTGTAAGCTCTTATAATACTATTATCCTTTATATTATCTGTAAATTTATTTCTTAAATTGTTTACTGTCTCCATTATAATCTGTAATTTATGGCTTGATGTCTCCTCAACATTAACACTTCTAACCATTACTGTAGCTAAACTTAAATCTGGAAATTGGGCTTTAACCTTAGGATCTATGCTTATTTTAATATTCATGGTTATTAATAGCTACGCTATAGGTCTAGAAGAGCATCCCGCCCCCTATATGTAATGCTATACTTCTTATTTAACTCTGTAACGTAGTTAAGTCTTTTTAAGGCTCTAAGCTTTCCAGCAATCTTTCTACCATCAACACCTAGTTTTCTAGCTATTTCAACACATGTTAATGGCTTATCCGAGCTTGAAAGAGCTCTAAGTATGGATTTCTCCAAGTCTGAAAGTCTTAAGATATACATGTATTCACCTAGTAAACTCTTGAGCCTGGAGGTGCATCCCCCTCAATAGTTACAAAGTATAGTTTACCATTCATATCTTCAGCCATTAGTATCATCCCCCTACTTTCCAATCCAAACATTTTCTTAGGCATTAAGTTAGCCACAACAACTACTCTCTTACCGATTAATTGATCGGTGTTTGGAAATTGGTCTGCTATACCTGTAATGATTTGTCTTAATTCACCACCGATATCAACCATTAATTTTATAAGTTTCCTTGATCCTGGGATTTTCTCAGCTTCTTTAACGACTCCAACACGTAGTTTTACCCTTAAGAAATCATCATATGTTAATTCACTTTCAGACATAACACAATATTCTAGTGGATACATATATATTTTAATACTGGTTAGTCTTAAGCATTGTTGGTGCTGTGTTATGTCTTACGGCTTGGTGTTTGCTGATGCTCATAGTCATGTTAATCCAGTTTATGGAGTTGGACCTGAGAAAATAGCTAGACGATTTAAAGATAGTGGTGGCTGGTTTATAGTGTTGGTATGTTTACCTCCATGGAGTTACGGCTTAGAACCTAGTGGAGTGGAAGCTTATGATAAGTCTTTCAGGCTGATTATTGATGCTGGAGCTAGATATAAGCGGTTAGGATTGGAGGTAGCTATTCACCTCGGCCACCATCCATCAGAAGTTGATTATCTGGCTAGGCATGGATTAAAGCCATTTGAAATTAGGGATTTAGGATTTAGAGTTGTTGATTTAATAGCTAAATATGTTATGGAGGGGTATGTACATGGTTTAGGGGAGTTTGGCCGCCAACATTACTCTACAAAGCCTGAAAATAGGGAAGTAGCTGAGGATATAGCTAAATACGCTATTCAGAAAGCAAAGGATTTAGATGTATTAATTCATCTTCATCTAGATCAAAGCCTTAATGCTTTAAAGTTTGCATCTGAAATTGCTAAGGAAGTAGGTATGGATTTAAGCAGGGTTGTTATACATCATCTTAATCCAGAACTAGCTAAAAATGCTGAAAACTTAGGATTAAAATATACTGTTGTAGGTAAAGTTGAGAATTTAAAGATGATTGTTAATAGTGGCTTTAAATGTCTTGTTGAAAGTGACTATTTAGACGATCCTAAAAGACCTGGAGCAGTTATCCCGCCATGGACTATATCTAAAACATGGAGAAAGCTATTAGCTGATGGTTTATGTGATGTTAGCTATGTTCAAGCTATAAACGTAGATAACATAGTAGCACTATATAGGTCTCAGCTTTGGTAGACTTAATGTATTAGTATAGTATTTCTGAATGTGAGGCTTATATGCTTAAATCTATACTCTACTTGTATAGTATATGTAGGGTGGGATGATGAATATATACTTTAAAGAGTTAAGTTTTTCAACAAGAAGGCGGAGGGAGCTTATAGATATTACAGGTCAAGTTGAGAAAATCGTGTATGAAAGTGGTGTGAGAAACGGAATATGTCTAGTTTATGCACCGCATGCTACTATTGCTATAGTAGTGAATGAACATGAAACTGGCTTAATGAGTGACATAATAACAAAGATTGAAAGGGATTTTCCAAGTGGTTTCGGATGGCTTCATGATAAAATCGATGATAATGCAGATGCACATCTAGCTTCAGCATTTATAGGATCTTCAAGAATATTCCCAGTAGCTAATGGAAAGCTTATAAGAGGTACTTGGCAGAATATATTTGTTCTCGAACTTGATGGTCCAAGGTCGGCTAGAAGAATTTTAGTAGAGGTTATGGGTGAATAGAGTATTTGAAGTTTATCAACCTTGATGTTAGCTATGCTTTCAGTAAAACAGCTGGAAGACAGTTGATGAAGTATAGTTTAGGGGAATCTCTAACTTCAACTATGGAGGGATGCATATATCTACGACTACTCTATGAATTCTCGGTTTTAATGTAGTTATTGTTATGTTCACTATTTGCTCTGCTTTTAAATCTCGATGAAGTCCTTTGAGTATTTAGTAAGTATCTCAGCCTTATTACTAGTTACTAGAACTGTATCTTCAATTCTTACTCCTCCAATGTTTTCTATATATATTCCAGGCTCAATAGTTATGGTCATTCCCTCTTTAAGCCTAGTATCTACATTTTCCGCTATTCTTAAATATTCATGTACATCTAGCCCTATTGAGTGACCTGTTGAATGTATGAAGTATTTGCTGTAACCATAGCTTCTAATCAATTTTCTTGCAGCCTCATCAACTTCAGAACATAATACTTCAGGTTTTACAGTATCTAAAGCTTTTTCTTGAGCTTCCCTTACAGCTTCATATATTCTCCTCAATTCATTAGTTACATTTCTAGTAGCTACTGTACGTGTCATATCTGAGTAGTATTCACTATGTTTTGCCACTATATCTACTACTACTGTTTCCCCCTCTCTTATTGTTTTACTGCTGGCTCTTGCATGAGGTATAGCTGAGCGTGGTCCTGAAGCTATTATTGGCTGTATATCTGTAAATCCATTCATACTGTATATTTCATATACAATATGTGCAGCAACTTCAGCCTCACTAATACCCGGTTTAATTACCCCAATAGCTCTATCTATAGCTTTAGAAACTGTTTTTGAAGTATTTTTAATTTTTTCAATTTCATCTGGGCTTTTTATAAGTCTAAACCTCCATATAGCATCAGTAGCATCTATAATCTTAACATTATTAAGAATGTTAGATAAGCGGGTATATGTAGTGTATGGTATTGAGTATCCTTCAATACCTACTCTATCTACGCTCTCCCTAACGACTTTACCTATAGCTTCTACAATATCTTTAGCTAATATCCCACCACTATCTCTATTCTTTGTTGAATATAAGTGAATATTAACATTATGTAGGAGCTTAGCTCTCGGATACTCTAAAGTATGCGTTACTACATGGATTTCTCCATCAGTATAGAATATAACTGCTGAGTAGTCTAATGGTTTTTCTAGAAAGTACGTTATGTTGGCTTGATTAAGTAGTATTAATGCGTCGAGCTCGTATGTTTTTAAGCTTTCAATAGCTTTACTTAACCTATCCATATGTACTAAGTTTTCACTAGTAGAATTTAAACCTACCCAGTTAGCTATAAACTTGCTCCAGTAGTTTTATTGAGCTTCACAAGTTTAGCTATAGTGGGTAAATTGGTTGTTTCCATCTTCTAGACTTAAAATACTAGGTATTATGTGTTAATGTTAAATATGGTATTACCCTATAGTTTTTAAGAATTAGAAATATAGGTATTGAATTCATAAATATTCAGATATTTTCAATAGAAAGTTTAAAGTATGCGTTATTACTATTAATACTATGTTTTCTAAATATGCTTCTGTGGTTAAAAATCTTAGAGGTGTTATTCTTATGGATCCATATGTAGATTCATCTAAGATTATAGAGTGGCTTACTGAAAGGTTTAAGTATAGAAATATCGGTATTTCCCAGATGCTTATAGGTAAGAATCCTAAGTTTTTCAGTAGGTGGCTTAACGGGAAACCATTTATTGAGATCTATCACCCTATACGGGAGACATCTTTTCTGGTTAGTGTTTTAGGAGATGTTCTCGGTTTTAATGATTATGTATGTGACTCCATAGTTCTCTCATCGATTTACATAAGTCCACTATTAGTGGTGGGTGTTGAGCTTTTTAATCAGATTTTAAAGGTATCTATTGATCATGTTGAGTTAAGAGTTAAGCTTAGAGTTAAGGATTGGAAGCTACATTTAAGAATTGCAGATTACACTATTTTAGATATGTATAGGCAATGTATTGAAGATGCTGAGAAGTTGTGGAGTTTAAATATTGAATTATCTAAATTCATTAAGAACCGTTCTGAAATTGTGGGAAGGGATAAGAAAAGATATTGGAGGTTAAGTAGGGGGAAATTGTCTGAAGGTGTTTTTCTAGCATATCTTGATGCTGCAAGCCTAATTGCTAAAAAGCAGCTTGAAGAACTATCTATATTGGAGGCTTTAAGAAAGCTTCCTATTGATGTTGCAGCAGGTTTATCTATAGTTCCAGCTGTTAACTTATCATGTAGTGTTTATGACTAGAAGTGTTAGTGTTAGTTTTGGCAGCATTACTAGATGCTATGAGGTTATTGAAACTCCAATTCCCCATATAGTTGTTCCAACAGTTAAGGAAGTTGTGCATGGATGGTTTTATGGATATAGAGATCGTGGAAGGAGGGAATGCTGCTCTGAAAGAATACTTTTAAATCCATATAATGGCTGTTCAGTATCCTGCATTTTTTGCTATTCCCGTGGTTTTAAAGGGTATTTTAAGCTTTGGAATGAGGAGAACGTCATAACGGTATTTAAAGACTTTGATGTTAAGCTTAGGGAAGAGCTTAGTAAGCTATATGTTGCTTCATGTGCTTATCTAAGCCCATCAACAGATCCCTTCCAATCACCACTTGAGGAAGTTTATAATCTCAGTACTAAATCAGCTAACGTAATGCTTGATTTAGGATTACCTGTAGAGTTTATAACGAAGAAGGGTGATAAAGTTCCAATAAGTCTTCTACGTAGAATGTCTGAGCACAATTATGGTCACTGCTTTACACAATATACCATTATTGGAGTTGATAAAGACGTTGTTCAAATATTATCACCAGGCTCCTCCCATCCGGAGGATCAGTTTAAATCTATACGTAGATCAGCTAACTATGGATTATTTACTGTAGTAAGGATCGATCCCCTACTACCAGGCATAACTGATGATCTTGAAACGATTGAGTATATTGTTTCAAGAGGTAAATGTGAGGGAGCATCTCACTTCATATTTAGCTTATGTGATCTTTCATCAGGTTGGATGGATAAAACACTTAAGGCTGTTAGGGAGTATTTCCCTGAAGCATATCCATTATGGATGAAGGTATATGGTAAAGATTATTTAGGAAATCTAAACTATCGTATTAGAGTTTTTAAGAAGGCTCGTGAAATATGTGACAGACATGGAGTTACTATGGCGTTATGTATGGAGTTTAAAGTATTAAAGAATGGAGGTAGGTTAAGATATGTGGGGCTAAATGAAGAGTTTATGACTTCTAGAAATTGTGAAGGTATAAATATACCAATATACTATAGAAGGTCTTTAAAGGATGGGTTTAAGCCGCTGGAGGGCTGTAACGGTAATTGTCTCTATTGTGCTAAGGGTTTTCAGCAGCCTGTATGTGGTGAATATAAGCTTATACATGCTGATGCTTTAAAACTTAAAGATTACATTAGGTTTAAGCCACCAATATTAAAGCTTCAATACAATTAATCCCCTATTCTCCTAATTCTTGTAGAGCTGCAATATGGGCATTTCCCACTATTATCTTTAAGGCTGAAATACCCCCCTCTTCCAGTTTCTTTACAGTCTATACAGACATATCTACCCAATCTCTTCATAACCCTCCATACTATATCTAAATTTAAGCTTTATCCTAAGTACTTACTGGAAATCCGAGTTTAGCTACTAGCTTCTCAAGCTTCCTTACATGTTCTCTTCGGAATCCAATATATATTCCACCATGTTTCCCCCCAATCCAAGTTCTAGTTGCTTCACCAGGTTTAAGAATAGAGTTAAGAATTGAGGATTTAACTTCAATACCTATTAAAGTCTTATCATGATAGCTAATAGGCTTATCAAATCTAATTCTTAACCCCTCATTGAAACCAGTAATCAATAGAAATTGTCCTGTTTTAGGTTTTATTATTATATTTAATATTTCATGCTCTATATCTAGATGTGTAACTCTAGCATTTAAGTATCCTTTAACATGTATGTATACCTCAGCATCGCTAATAGGTATTGGTTTATCTATTGTTTGAATACTAACATTTGAATCTATTCTTACTTTACCCTCACCTGGGCCAGTCATATGAATCACCGGCTCAGCTAAACCCCATTATACTCATCGAATTTTCATAAATCGAGGGCTTCCTCACCGCCTCATAGGAAATATTATAGTCAAATATTTAAATCTATTTTTATAGTATTGGTTGTATGTCTATTTTAGCTAAGGGTTTAAGAATTATTGTTACTGGTGGTGCTGGCTTTATTGGTAGTCATCTAGTTGATCGTCTTGTTTCCTTAGGGTTAAACGTTAAAGTTTTAGATAATCTCTCTGTAGGTAGTCTTGAAAACCTTAATCAATCGATTGATAGAATTGAATTTATTAAAGGTGATGTAACTAATCTGGATGATTTAATTGATGCTTTAAGAGGGGTTGATATTGTTTTCCATCTTGCTGCTAACCCTGAAGTTAGGATCGGCGATCCAAATACTCATTTTAAGCAGAATATTCTTGGAACATATAATGTGCTTGAAGCTATAAGGCTTAACAATATTAGATATCTTATATTTACCTCCTCCTCAACAGTATATGGAGATGCTGCCCTAATACCTACTCCGGAAAGCTACGGTCCCCTAAAGCCTATCTCACTCTATGGTGCAGCTAAGCTTGCATCTGAAAGCTTAATATCGGCGTATAGCTATACATTTAGGTTTAAATCTATAATATATCGATTAGCAAATATTGTTGGTCCAAGATCAAGACATGGAGTAATATATGACTTCATAGAGAAGCTTAGAAGGAATTGTTATGAGCTTGAAATTCTTGGGGATGGTATGCAGTCAAAGTCTTATCTATGGATTAGTGACTGTATTGATGGTATACTTACTGGTTTAAATAATGCTGAAGGCCTTCTTGAAATTTATAATTTAGGATCTATGGATAGAGTTGATGTTACAACAATAGCTAAGATTGTTGTTAAAGAGATGGGTTTGGAAAACGTTACATTTAGATTTACTGGTGGTGTTGATGGTGGCCGGGGATGGATTGGTGATGTTAAGTATATGTTTCTTGATGTTTCAAAGCTCATGGCTAAAGGCTGGAGACCTAAATATTCAAGTATTGAAGCTGTAAGACTTGCTGTAAAGACGTTGATTAAACAATAAATATTTAAGTTTGTATTTTAGTAAATGGAAGTGTGTGATTTTCTAGTTGTAGGACATTTAGCTATTGATGAGGTTTATATAGGTAATAGGGTTAGAATCGGTATTGGAGGCTCATCATATTACTGTGGTTTTAACTTATCACTTCTAGGCTGGAAGGTATGTGTGATTTCAAAAATTGGATTTGACTTTAATCCATATTTAAGTAGGGTGAAAAATCTAGATTTATCACTTGTAAAAATGTCTTCTAAGCCTACTACCCGCTACCAGATAGTGTACAGCTCTAAGTATGATAGAAGTCTTAAACTTCTCTCAAAATGTGAGGATATTTTAGGATCTGATATACCTAGTGGATTAAATGTAAAGGCTATTCATATTTGCCCAATAGCAAATGAGGTTAGTGTAGATGCTATTTATAAGCTTAAAGAACTTGATGGATTGCTATCTATTGATTTGCAAGGCTTATTAAGATCCTTTAGAATTGATGGTGAAGTGTTTTTAAGGAAGCCTAGAAACATCTTTAACATAATTAGAGATATAGCTATTTTAAAAGCTAATCGGTTTGAAATTAAGGCTATTCTTAATAGCTTAAAAGATATTTATAAGCTGTTTGATATTGGTGTTAAAATTGTAATTGTAACTAAGGGGTCTAAAGGAGTAACAATATATACTTGTAAACAGACCATTAATATATCTGCTCCTAAAGTTTATAGAGTTAAAGATCCAACAGGTGCTGGTGATGTTTTTATGGCTGGTTTTCTCAATGGATACTTGAAGGGGGCAAGTATTTATGAGTCAGCGCTTTACGGTATTGCATTTGCATCAAGTATTATTAAGAAGTTTAATAATAGATTTATTGAACTAAATGAAGTTAATAAGCTATTTAGTAGGTTGAGAAAGAATTTAAAGTAGTATAGCTACTGCAATATTACATAATTGTTAAAATTTATATACTTCCATTAAACTCTAGAATGGTGTTTAAGGAATGCATCTTTGGATTAGTTAAAAATCTAAATCTACTACCGACTTGTATATGGTGATTTCTATGAGCATGGAATTTATCGTTACTCCATGGGAGGTTAAAGGATTTGTTGACTATGATAAGCTAGTTAAGGAGTTTGGAACACAGCCATTAACTAATGAGGTTCTAGAGAAAATTCGTAAATTAGCTGGTGAGCTTCACATTCATTTAAGACGTAGAATATTTTTCTCACATAGGGATTTTGATTGGATTCTTAATAAGTATGAGGCAGGTGAAAAGTTTATTTTATATACTGGTAGAGGACCATCAGGGCATACTCATTTAGGCCATTTACTCCCATGGTTTTTTACAAGATGGCTGCAGGAGAAGTTTAATGTTAAGCTTATATTTCAAATGACTAATGATGAGAAGTTTCTTTATAGATATGACTTAAGCATAGAGGATGCCTTAAAATTCTCCTATGAGAACTCCTTAGATTTAATAGCATTAGGGTTTGAGCCTGAAAGAACAGTAATATTTATTAATACTCTTGCTTCCAAAACCCTATATAACATAGCTATAAGAGTTGCAAAGCATGTTACAACATCAACTGTTAAAGCAATATTTGGATTTGAAGATAGCACAAATATTGGAATGATCTTCTTTCCAGCAATTCAGGCAGCACCATGTTTTGTAGAGTCTGTTCTTCAGGGTAGGAATATACCATGTCTAATTCCTGCTGCTATAGATCAGGATCCCTACTGGCGTATGACGAGGGATGTAGCTCCTAAAATAGGATTCTATAAGCCAGCTCAAATACACTGTAAGTTTCTACCTGGTTTAGGTGTAGGCGGTAAAATGTCATCATCTATGCCTGAAACATGCATATTTACAATAGATGATCCTGATGAAGCGTATAGAAAGGTTATGAATGCGTTTACTGGAGGTAGACCTACAAGAGAGGAGCAGCATAAACTCGGAGGTAATCCAGATATTTGTACAGTATTCCAATATGAGTATTATCTTTTTGAGAGTGATGATGATAGAGTTAAGGAATTAGAGTTGATGTGTAGAAATGGTCAACTACTATGTGGGGATTGTAAGATGGATCTTGCATCTAAGGTAAGGCTATTCCTAAAGGAGCATCAGAGAAGAAGAGAAGCTGCGAGAAATATTGTTGATAGATATCTATATGTAGATTAGTAAAGCTTATTAGATTTGGGGTTAAGTATGGTTGGGGAGCGGTTTGGAGGTTGAGGAGCCAATATATTTAGAAATGCTTAGAAGAATTGAAGGTGTACTACGTGAAGTTAATAGTAAACAGTTTCAGCAAGTTTTAGATGCTTTACTTATTACTAAGGCTAAGGATAAAAAGGTGTTGGTTATAGGTGCTGGAAGAAGTGGGCTTGTTGGACGTGCTTTCGCTATGAGGCTTATGCATTTAGGTTTTGATGTTCATGTTTTAGGAGATACTATAATTCCCCCTCTTGGAAAGGGGGATCTTGTTATTGTTGTTTCAGGATCAGGTACAACAAAGCTTGTTCTTACAGCTGCCGAGGCTGCTAAACTATGTGGTGCTAAGATAATGGCTATAACATCATATCCTGAAAGCCCGCTTGGAAAGTTGGCAGACTATATACTACATATAAAAGGGAGGACGAAAGTTGCTCAGGAAGCAGATTATTTCTCAAGGCAAATACTTGGTGAGCATGAACCTCTAGCTCCCTTAGGAACGTTGTTTGAGCTTTCTACAATGGTAGTTTTAGATAGTCTTATAGCTGAGCTTATGAAAAAACTTGAAACAACAGAAGCTGAGATGGCGGAGAGACATACAAATATTGAATAGATTTTAGCAAAGCTTAATTCTACCTTATAAAGTATACTTTAGGTGCTGTAATGTCATCAATTATTAATGTTATTATAGCTCTACTGGTTATGCTACCTATAGGCTATATTTCTCTAGTTAAAAAATGGTTAAGTAGAGTTGGGGCATTAACCGCTTTGATTATGGGTCTTATTTTAATATTTTTCGGCGGCTGGACATGTCTAATAGTAGTTTTATCATTCTATGTTTTATCATCGTATTTTACAATGTATAGGTTTGAGCTTAAAGCTTCTAAGAGTGCAGCTCAGAAGACAAGAAGCTGGAGGAATGTTATGGCTAATGGTATTGTAGCTACGTTTTTTACTATTGCTGAGGGTATTTATGGTGGTGAAGCTTTTCTAGGTGGTTTTATAGGTGCTATAAGTACAGCTACAGCAGATACCTTAGCAACCGAAATAGGTCTACTTTATCCTGGAGAGCCTAGGTTAATAACAAATTTAAAGAGGAAGGTTCAGCCAGGTACTTCAGGAGCTGTATCTCCACTTGGAGAGTTTGGTGCTGTTTTAGGGGTTTTGGTTATTGGTTTGGTTTTTATGATTTCAAGACCTCTTGATGGACAGCTGGTAAGTAGCTTTAACATACTAATACTATCATGTATTACAGGTATTGTAGGAACTACTGTTGATAGCATACTTGGAGCTACAATACAAGCTCAATACTTTTGCTTTAAATGTAACTGTATAACTGAAGAAAGCAAGCATACATGTGGGTTTAGGTCAAAGCTTATTCATGGATATTCTTTCTTTAGTAATGATATAGTTAATATTACATCAACACTTACAGGTGGATTATTGGGATTTATATTAACTTATTTTATTCCACTATCTTGAAATAAAGCATTCCCCCTCCCCTATGAAGAAGGGCTCTCTTAACCTAGCGGCTTTCCTAAAGGCTTTAATAACATCATTCTTAGACTTATTTCTTAAGGCTTTACCTAGATCTACTAGGTTGTTGCTTCTCATTAGGCATGGTTTGATTTTACCATCATGTGTAATTCTAATTCTTGTACAGTAAGCGCAAAATTCAGGATTATGCATAGGTCTTACTATTTCAATACATGCATTATTAACTATAAACTGTCTTCTAGCATTCATATCTTTTCTTACAATTACGTTTCTCGCCTTTTTTAAGAGTTCTAACTCAATATTGTTTAAAGGATAGTAAAGATTATGGTATTTATCGATAGCAAGCCCTAATGGCTCTAGCTCAATTAACTGGAGAATAGCATTATTTCTATCCGCAAAATCTATGGCTTCATTTATTTCATCGCTATTTACATCTTTAAGAACTACAAAGTTTATTTTAACGGGATATAACTTAGCATTAATAGCCTCCTTTATCCCCGTCATTACGTCTACAAATAGGTCTAAACCTGTAATCTTTACGTATCTGTCTCTTCTAAATGATGGAAGACTGATATTAACACGTTTTAAACCTGCGTTTTTCAGCTTTAACGCTTTATCAGCTACTAATACACCATTTGTAGTTAGTGATATATCTTCAAATCCCAGCTCTGAAAATACTTTAACGATTTCAACTATGTCGTGTCTGAGAAGAGGTTCACCACCTGTAAGTTTAACTTTATCTATTTCAAGATGTTTAGATGCTTCAGCTATTAGCTTAATATCTTCAATAGTTAGCTCATAGCCTCCTTCTCTATCCTCTCCCTCCCTATGGCAGTATATACATTTTAAGTTACATTTATCTGTTAAGCTAATTCTTAAATTCTTTATAGGTCGTCCAAATCTATCATTAAGCATTTCATCACTAGTTTATGTAAGTCTATCCTGTTTATAATGTTTATTCTCTCTAGTAAATGGCTTATCTAGAATCTCACATATTCTTGTTGCTTTACCTCTACCAATTACTACAGCGAGTTCAGACTGGCTTGCTGTAAATATTCTCCTTAAGGTTTTAAAATGCTGTAAAAGCTTTAACCCCAGCTTACCCCCTATTCCCGGTAGGGATTGTACAATGTATTGTTGCCACTCATTAATGCTGCTTAGACTTGGTTTTTTATGTATTGTTATTGGCTTTCCCTTCTTGAACTGTTCATGTATAGCTATTAAGTTAATAATTTCAGCTGTTTGGTTCTCGTTTAGGGTATATATGATTTTTAAGTTGTAGTTTGTAATTATGGATGCTAAAGCCCCCCAGAAGGCTTTGGGATTTATTTCATCTAGTCTCTTAAATATTTCCCCCTCAATTATAAGTATAGGGTTTTCATATGTTTCACTTAGCCTCTTAACTTGATCAAATAGTCTACCATCAAAAATCGACTTTATAAAGTCTCTATCCCTTTTTCTCTCAATAGCTGTACTGCTTGATACTATATAGTCGCCTACAGTAAGCTCCTTGTAGAATATTTGTGCACCTATACTTATAAGTCTTTCAGGAACTCCTGAGCCCTTCTCTCTTTTATCAGTAAATATTGTTCCCCTCATAGCTTAAGCTTCTCCATAGTATAGAAGTCAATAGTGTTATTTAAGTACTACCACTTCCCCTATCCTTTTACTAAACTCATTTCGATCAACTATTAATTAGGTTTGTAGAGTTAATCATACTAATCCCTCCAATTGTGGAAGCAGTTTCCTGTGGAAGATTAGAAAAGGCTTAAACAGGTAATTGTCGATTTGCTGATAAGTCAAGAATTAAGGCTTTTAAGCCTGATATAAACCCAGCTAAATTTATCTATTCATATTAGCCTACCAGCAATTCCAGTACATAAGGTTGTGAAGAGGATTAAGGGGAAGTAAATATAAGACGTTAAGCAAACATCTAAGCTACCGCTTTGAAAACATAAAGTCAATAGAAGACTTTCAAATATTTAAACTATGAACTAGAAATACGTAGGGATGCTGTTTAATTGTTAAGTATAAGGCTTGCTTAGGAAGTTAAATCTGTAGAAGCTATTAATGAGGGGTAACATGCTTTTAAGGCTGAATCTGATGAGATTAAGGCTAGCAGGTAGTAGCAGCAGGTTAATGGAGGCTTTAAAGCATGGTTTTCTCAACTTAGTTTTTGGGAGTATTTGTAAGCTTATAGTTGCTTAATGATTTACAAATATAAGATGTATATATCTAGAGGTTTAAGCTTATAAGGTAGAGGTTTTATTTGGTGGATGTAGTGTAGTTTTCATGATGATTGGAGAATACTATAAATCTCTCTATAGTATCTATGAGATTTTTGAAGTTTTTAAAGCCTTTAATATCTTTCCTTACATCCTCTGGTAGTTTATCTTTAAATCTTCCAGATACTCTTTTATCCATTAGAACCACTACTCCCCTATCCTCTTGGCTTCTAATCAGTCTACCTATAGATTGGGCTAAAGCATTTATACATGGTACTTCATCTGAGTACTTAGATGCATTTTCACCAAATTTAATCTTATAGAATGCCCGTAGAGCTTCATGCAGCTCAGTTTTTTTAGGATATGGTAGTCCAACAACTATAACTCCTGTTAGTAAGCTTTTACCTTCTTCAGTCATATCAACTCCCTCACTTATCTTTCCTCTTGCTACACCTGCAATAACACATCTACTTTTAGATTTTAGAAATTCAAGAACCTTAACTATGTCTGTATTCCTCTCCTCCTTAAGTATTGGTATATCTATACTCATAATTCTAACTATGTTGCTTGCTACTTCATAAGATGGAAAGTATACAGCTACTCTTCCAGGTATATTTTTAATAATTTCTTTAAGATGTTCAGCTATTCTACAGTATTCCTCAAACCCTCTTTTTTCATACTTTGTTGTTACGGTTTTATCAACAAGTATTAACCTGTTTTCGCGTGGAAATGGGCTTGGTAAACTTAGAGTCTCATATGTTTTCCTTATTCCTAAGACGTCGATATAGTATTGGAACTCCCATAATGTACCTGACATTAATATTGTTGATCTAAGCTGATTTATTACATTTCCAGCTATTGATGGATCCATGCATTTAAACCCGATTCTATATATGTCTTCCTCATCTCCGCTTTTCACTGCTAGTGAGTAGAATGCATGTGATTTATTATCTGCATTTATCCATGAATATATGAATTCAGCACATCTCCCAATGTATGATGTTGGTCTTTCCCCTCTTTCAAGCTTAGTAAATCTTATAGATTCCCCTACTGAAATAAGCTTTTCACATAGCTCACATATATTATTCAAATTTGTTAGCTTTTTAATTTCCATTATTACCCTATCTTTCTCAATTAAGTGTTCTTCATCAAATCCATGATGGCTTTTAGCCTCTTCTCCCAGTCTTCTAGTTATGTGGTTTAAGGCTTCTATAAAGCCATAATCATCAACACTGAACTCCTTAACCTCTTTTAAACCTCTATCTATTGTTATTGTTGATAACTCATCTGAAAACATTCCAGCAGCATAGTCAGGTAGGCTATGTGCTTCATCAAATACACAGTCAATGCTTTCAGTTTTAATTCCTGCCTTTGAAATTGTATATTTCCTAACTACTTCTGATAGCATATAGTTATAGTTTCCTATTACCACTTCGGAGTAGGGTATTAACGCCTTACCGACTTCATGAGGACATAGCTTAAACTCCTTACAGAAGCTGTAGAGCTCATCTGGTAGTAGTGGGCTAATTACTTTAATTCTTGATAATGCATACTTTGCTCTTGGTGTAAGCCTCCACTTCTCCATGGTGTTAGAGAAATACTCGCATTTCCCACCTAGCTCCTCCTTTAGGTCTCTACAGTATCTTATGAAGTCGCGGTAGCTTAGCTTTTTTAGTCTTTCATCATCCCTAGCTTTAGGACATATTTCATGCTTACTTGTTAAAATAGATGCTGTAAACTTCCTACCACTATATTGTTTAATACTTTTAAGTTCTCTACAGAATATTTCAAGCTGGTTTCTTGTACGTGTAAGTACAAATAGTCTCCCAGCGTTATGGTTGCTTTTAGCCATGAAAAAAGCTGTAAGAACCGATATTGATTTTCCAGTTCCGCATGGTGAGTTTAATAAGCCAACAATTCCTTTAGATATAACTCTATATGTGAATAGAATTGCCTCTTTTTGATAAGGGCGGAACTCTTTATACGGAAAGAACTTTAATATTTCCTCCTCCATTACGTAACCATCTTACAATACTAGATTCCAATCTAGCAGCAGTTATCTATGCTTACCTTTAAAGTTTTTTATGTTGATGTTGATATAGTAATGGATTACAGATTCATAAACCTATTTTATATTGATAACTAGATACATGTTAGAGTTTTAAAATTAGGCGTGAGCTTAATAAAACATGTTGAGATAAATAGTTAAACTCATTAAGAAATCTGCTAATTGGTAAGTCTTAAGTTATTCCATTAATAAGTATGGATTTAGCCTAACATGCTTGTTAAATTTAGGAAGTTAAATATAATATGATATTTACGTTAAGTTTAAATTTTAAATTGTTTAGAATCTTAGGGGTTTCCTTGGAGGCTATTTCAATAGATCGTATTGAAAGGGAGTTTATGGAGAAATATAATAGGAATCCACGTGGATGGCATGTTTTAAGTAGTAAGGGTAGAGATGGATACTATAACCTTTATATTGTGAATTTTAGTACTGGTGATGCTTATGTTTTAAAGTTTGACAGTCCATTTAAGCTACATCCGGTTGGTGTTGGTTTTAAAGCGAGAATTGATGATTTAATTATTCAGGATACTAAGACCTACGAGTATGGTTTTAGACCTTTAAGCAATTCCCTATTTAGGAAGGTTGTGGAAATGATTAGATTAAGGGAGTCTCCTATTCTTATAGGTGATGAAGTAAGAAAGATTTTAAGTATTGAGCCTAAGCCTATTAGTGAAGTTACTGATAAGCCTGTAATTGAGGGGCCATTAATGGTTGCTACGAATCCTAATATTATATCCCTAAGGCAGATTGAGCTTGAATATAAGCTCAGATCTGAGCTTGAAAAGTTGATGTTTAAGAGAGGCTGTATTTCATACTTTTAATGTTAATATAATCTCAGAATACTTATAATTCCCTTAATCACTTCAATATTATGCTTAATCCAATATATGGATTACCTTATGTTCATAATTGTATAGATGTTGTTGAGGAGTATCTATATTGTGGAGTGTATTTATGGATGGAGGGGTATAGGGTTATTATGCTATTCTTTTAATGGCTCTACAACTAGTATTGGGCCATCTTTATCTTTAATTAGTACTTTTTGCCCCTTCTTCACGTTTTGATTTGCTTTTGCCTTCCAGTATTCGCCATGATATCTTACAAATCCATAGCTTCCAGGATCTATATCGTCAATAGCTACTGCTGTATCCCCAATCATTACTCCAATTACTGGTTTCGCTCTTCTAGCCTTTAACACCTTATACGCTGCAAAAAGCATAAATCCTCCAAGTACTGCAGCTATGGATACTCCTATAGTGTAGAATGTTGTTAGCCATTCGCCTGTTACAAGCATAGGCCCAGACATTAGAAGTAGTGTTCCAATAATTATGCAGAATATTCCACCTGAACCAATAATTCCAAATCCAGGTGTTACTAGCTCTGCTACTAATAGTATTGCTCCTAATCCAATTAGTATTAAGGATAATATATTAACTGATAATAGTCCAAGCCCTATTAGCCCAAGTACTATAAGTATTGCTCCTACAGCTTCTCCCCCATATCCTGGAGTAGCAAATCCAAATATTAAAGCATAAAGTCCTAGAAGAAGAAGAAGATATGCTATAGTTGGTTCACATATGATTTTAAGTATGTTAACTCTTAATCCTGGTGTAAAGCTGACTATTTGAGCGTTTTCAGTATTCAGTTTTACATCACCACTTATAGTATGTACTTGAACTCCATCAACCACTTTAAGCAATTCATCTATACTTGAAGCTATAAACTCTACAACTCCGTTTCTTAAGGCATCTTCAACTCCTAGATTTAAGTTTTTCTCAACAAAGGATCTTGCAGCCGTCTCATTTCTATTATGCATTCTAGCTCTCTCAATAAGGTATGTTGTTAAAGCATTAATTATCTTAGTATCATTTATAGGCTCAGACCCTCCAAGAGGGTTGAATGATACTGGCTGGCATGATCCTATAACAGAGCCTGGAGACATAGCTGCAATATGGCATGACATTAAAATTATTGTTCCAGCAGACCATGCCTTCCCGCCGACTGGATAGACATAGCCAATAACTGGAATCTTTGAGTTCTCAATAATGCTAACTATTTTAAACGTTGAATCCATCATTCCTCCAGGAGTATCGATAAGAATAACTATAGCCTCAAAATTTGAGGCTGTTGCAAGATTTACAGCTTCACTAATTAACTCCTCAGTAGCTACATTGATTATACCATCAATTTTAACAATTAAAACATTTTTTGAATAGCTACTGTTGGTTAGGGTAATAGTAAGTAGAAAAATGGTTAGTAATATAGGTGTTAATTTTTTCTTCATGTTTTCACTGGCTTTCAGATTTAGCCTGTGTTGCTTTTACAAGCGCTACGAGTTCTCCATGTGTTGCTGTTGGTGTTACAACTATAAGATTTTTTTCACGTGCTATTTCAGTAAGGGTTTGCAGCTCTCTAAGTCTTAAGGCTACTGGAGTTTCAGCATACATTTCCGCAGCTTCAGTCATTTTTTTAGCTGCTTGCAGCTCCCCTTCAGCAAGAATAATTCTGGATCTTCTTTCACGTTCAGCTTCAGCTTGCTTCGCTATTGCTCTTAACATAACTTCAGGCAGTACAATATCCTTTATCGTTACGCTAGTTACTTTAATACCCCAAGGATCTGTAGCTATATCAAGTAGTTCAGTGAGTTTTTTCCCAAGTTCCTCTCTTCTAGCTAGAACTTCATCAAGTTCAAACTGCCCAAGAAGGTCTCTAAGCATACTTTGCCCAAGTAGATTTGTTGCCATTATATAGTCTTTAATTGTAACAACAGCCTTCACAGGATCAGCTACCCTATAGTATACAACAGCATCAACCTCTATTGTTATGTTATCCCTGGTAATTATACGTTGACGTGGAACATCAAACGTTACTGTTCTAAGATCAATTACTCTTAAGCTATCAGCAATCGGTATTCTAAAAATCAATCCTGGACCCTTAGCTCCAATAAGTCTTCCCAATCTAAACACTATAGCTCTCTCATATTCCTTAACAACTCTAATTGAGGATGCTAAAATCCATAGAACAATAAGTATTACAAGTATTACTGTGAAAATCGATGTAAAATCTATTATTTGAGGCAATATATCACCATAATCTATATGATTAAGGGATAAATAAATTTATTCATATATTAGAGGGGACGTGGCAACTTAAGGTTTATATATTCTGTTGTTTAATTATTTCATGTTGGGTATTAGGTCTCTGGTTGAGGGTTTAGGTGTTTTTGAGAGGAATAAGGTTCCGTTAGAGCTTAAGATTCTTGGGTTAGCATTCTACATTCAGCTTTCAAGTCTTAGGAGGGCTGCTAGAGCATTATCTGAGTTTCATAGGGTCTCTAAGACAGCTTTGGAGGTGGGTTAGGAAGTTTAGTGGGAGGATTAGTGTTAATCCATCAAGGATTGTTAGGAGGCTTATAGCATTGGATGAGACGTGCGTTAAGGTTAATGGATTGGAGTATTGGGTTTATGCAGTGTTGGATGTTGATAGGAATGAGATCTATGAGGGTTTATCAATCAGAAATATTCTTACCACAAAAATTCATAGATGAAGTTCTAAACTACTGTATTGGAGGACCAGCATTCATCGTTGATAATGCTCCATGGCTTAACATGCATTGGAGGAGTTAGGATTAACATACAATACAAAGCCCCTTCAGATAGAAGCCTAGTAGAATCGTATACTCATCATTCAGCAGAGAGCAAAAGCATTCTTCAACAGCATCAAACCCACTAACAAAAGCGAGAGATTCAGAAGATCAACACTATGCTGGAACCTAATAATAAAACTATTCATACTATACTACAACCACTTAAGGAGGTGAACTTAAGTTGCCACGTCCTATTAGAGGATACTGTCAAGTTAATCCTTAGGCTTAATGAGTTTACTACATGTTAACTTGACAGTATCTATTAGAGGTGCTGATAGGTTAAGCCTTAAACTCCATGAACTTACTAAATGCTAACTTGGCAATGTTCTTTCCAAATATCAATAAGTTTATTAGGGGGTTTGGTATGTTTTTAGTTACGACTAAATCATATATAATATTCGACAATATATATAAATTGGTGTAGAAAATGGTTGTATATTCGTCAATTATAGGTGTTGGAAGAACTCTCTTTAGTGAACATTATGAAAAGGATCCTGAAGACCTTATTGAAGAAGCTGGCCTAAATGCTCTTATAGATGCTAATATTGAAAGGAGAGATGTTGAAGCTGTGTATGTTAGTGATTATTTTTTACAGATAACAAATAAAATAGGAATTGAGGAAGGATTTCTAGCTGAGCTACTAAATCTTAATATTCCAATGGAGAAGTTTAGATCATTTAGCGCTGCCTTAATGAATGCATGTCTAGCCGTATATTCAGGACGTTATAATGTTGTACTTGTTGGTGGTGTTGAGAAGATTAGTGATAGACTTGATAAGATAAGGGATGACTTAATGATGCTTTATGACCCCTGGACCTACTATAGCGGTGGAACTCCTGAATCCAGCCATGAAATTATGCTTAGAGAATACGTTAAAGCCTATAATATAAAAAATGAATATTATGACAGCTTTATGAAGTCTCTAGCCTACGTATCAGTTAAGAACCATAAATTCGGCTCAAGAAATAAATATGCTCAATTTTATGGTAGGGAAATTAGGATTGATGATGTTCTAAATGCTAGATACATGTCTAAAAGCATACTAGGAATTTATGATTATGCACCGCCAATAACCGGATATCCCTCAGACGGCTCTACTGCAGTTATTATTGCTAATCCACGTACTGCACATGAGTATTCAAATAAGCCAATACACATTGTAGGAATAGGTTCAGCTACCGACTATATATCCTATACCCTAAGACCTCAAAGAATAGGGTTTAAATCTGTAAGACTTGCAGGCAGTAAAGCTCTAAGTGAAGCTGAAGTATCAATAAATAAGATTCAAATAGCTGAGCTTTACGATCAGTCAACACTTATGGAGGCTATATTGCTTGAAGATTTAGGTTTTTGCAGCTATGGCAAGTCGTGGGAGGCTATCTATAGTAGCTATGTTGAAAACAGGCCCTACTATGAATTTGCTAACAGAGCTCTATATGTTAATACTGATGGCGGCTTGAAAGCTGATGGAAATCCTCTAGGAGCATTAGGAGGTGCTCAAATATTTGAAATAGTTTCACAGTTAAGAGGTAAGTCTAGTGATAGACAGGTTAAAGTTGATGATGGGTTGAAGTATGGATTAACCGTTGAGCTTGAGGGATTTGGTACTAAAGCTTATGTCTTCATATTTAGAGGTGACTAAATGAGTAGTGAACCTATTGAGAGAAGAGTTTCATATATTGGGGATAGATTAAGAGGTAGTAGATGTAGTATATGTAACAATATATATTTTAAACCTAGAAACTATTGTGGTAGCTGTGGTAGAATAAGCGTAGGAAAAATGGAGGAGTTCTCTCTCTTCTTTGAGAAGGGGCTGCTTGAAACATGCACTATTGTAAGGGAGCCCACAAACAGCTTTAGGAAGCTTGAATCGTTTATTTATGGTATTATATCTTTTTATAATGGTAAATTAAGAATTCCTGCAAGACTTACTGATTATATAGCTTCTAAAGACGGTATTGATGCTTCCCTACTTGAAGGTCGGGAGGTTACTCCAAGATTTAGACGTAGATATAGTGTAGGTCCAGATGAAATTATTCCAACCACTTCATTAACGTTTACTTTTAATGATGAGTATTACCCATATCAACGCTATGAAATCATAAAGCCAAATAAATTATATGAAAATCCGGGAATTGTAGGCTATGGCTTTTATACTTCAAGATTTAGGATAAAAGAGGGTAGTATGATTAGAGCTGTTCCATTTCTTGATGAGGATTCTATAACAGCTGCTGTTGAAGCTGCTAAGTGGGCTTTAATACATTCAGCTATTAACCATAGTCTTATAGGTAAGGTATATGTAGGAACAGAGTCGAATCCCTATGCTGTTAAGCCGATAGCGTCAAAGGTTGTTCAAGTGCTTGATATTGGTGAAAGTCTTGGTGAGGGTATTCAAGGTGTTGATGCTATAGATACGGAGTTTGCATGTAAAGCTGCGACAAGCATGATAAAGGATGCTGTTTCTCTTGTTTCCTATGATAAGAGTAGTGTCCAGTTCGCAATGGTTATTGGTACAGATAACTCCCAGTCTTTTCCTAGAGATTCTCCAAGTGGGGAGCTTGATTTCTTCGTTGGATTTGGTGCAGTAGCGTTCATAATTGGAAAATATGATGTTATAGCTGAGGTTGAGGGATGGTACTCTGTAACTTCTGATACTGCTGACTTCTGGAGGAGGGATGGTCAAAGATATCCAAGTCATGGCGGGAGGTTTACAGGTGAGCCTGCATACTTTAAGCATATTGTTAAAGCAGCTTCTAAAATAATGGGGAAAATGAATTTAAAACCGGGTGATATTCAGTATTTTGTCTGTCATCAACCAAATATACCTTTTCCAGTTAGGGCTGCACGTATTTTAGGATTTAAAGAGGATCAATATCTTCCAGGATTACAAGCTGGAAAATTTGGTAATATCTATGCTGGGTCTTCACCACTTGGTTTAGCTTCTGTTCTTGATGTTGCAAAGCCCTATGAACGAATACTTCTAGTAAGCTATGGTTCTGGGGCTGGAAGTGATGCATACGTGTTTGTAACTACACCACAAATAATAGATAAGAGGTTTAGAACTGAAAAATTTAATGTAAGATATCAAGCTGAGAACAAATTCCTCCACTACATTAACTATGATACTTACAGGAGGTTTAAGGAGGGGATATAGAGCTATTTTAATGCTTTAGCTATAAGCTCCACTATATCGTATGCTTTAAACCTAATACCTTCATATTTTATTTTACGCTTAAACATCTCTACACATATTGGACATGATGAAACTATGGCTTTAGCTCCTGTTTCAACAGCTTCACTTAGTCTTTTACTAGCTATTGAGAACGCCATATCTGGATTTATTGCTAGAAGTACTCCTCCACCACCACAGCAGTGGGATTCAAATCTGTTTTTCCTCATTTCAACAAGGCTTACGTCAGGTATTGCCCTAATAACTTCTCTAGGCTCTTCAAAAACTCTCATAAACCTTCCTAGATGGCAAGGATCATGATAAGTAACTGTAGTGTTTACTTTTAATGCTAGATTTAGCCTACCGCTATCTATAGATTCCTTCAATATCTGGGTTATATGTAATACTTCAAAGTCATATTTACTTCCAATTACTTCACCATATTCCTTCTTAAGTGTTAAATAACAGAATGGGCATGAAGTTACTATTGTATCACATTTGGAGTTTCTAATTACCCTATAGTTTCTCTTAACTCTTCTTTGAAACTCCTCTTCATATCCTAGCATGTGTAGAAATGCACCGCAGCAAAACTCATTAGATGCAAGATATGCTGGATTTAAACCTATTTTCTGAAGTATTTTTACTATGCTTCTAGCATTACCCTTAAGATAGTTTGAATATGATATTGTACATCCAGCAAAATATAGTATTTTCCCCTTTCTTTTTATATCTAGTCCACGAATCCATAATCCCCTATTTCTCTTCAGCTTCATGTATGGGTTTTCATTACTATGTAGTGATGCAATAATGTATTTACATTGCTCAGGCTCAAACCCCGACTCTTTTACTGTTCCTCTTAATGCCTCAAGAATTTTAACGTTTTCAAGTGCACATTTATACTCACAGTAGCCACATAATGTACATTCATATACTGCTTTTGCAACTTGTTGTGATGGCTTAATTACCCCCTCAACTAATCCTCTGCTAATCATTAATCTTCCTCTTGAGGTATAGAAGTCAACTCCTACCTCCCTATATGATGGGCAATCATCAATGCAGAATCCACATCTAGTTCTATTACAGGTGTATATGTTATCTATATGTTTTTCAATTCTCATTCAGTCACCTATTTTAATCCATTTTGATAATCCGAATTTTTTACCTGGATTCATGATGTGTTTAGGATCAAAAACGTTTTTTATTGATGATATTAGCTTTAAGGAGTCCTTATGCTCGATTTCACATAGAACTCCTGCATACTTCTCCCCATCACCCTGATAGCTTGTTGAGGATCCTCCAATAGATAAAGCGTATAGCCCCATCTCCTTTACATAGTTATAAAATCTCTTAATATTATCCATGTCCCTATCATTAACATAAACTGCAAAGCTAACACTTGTATGTAGGCTATATGGTGCCTGAACATAAACATTCATGCCTAAAATTTTCAAACCATTTTTCAAAGCTACTTCCCTAAATTTCTCATAGGCTTCATCAAGCCTCCCCATAGGTATACTTGCATCAGCAGCTCCAAACCTCTCAACTCTCTGGCTATCAGGCCATTTCTGCCTACCTGGCTCAAACCTTAATACATGTTTACTCGTCCACCATGCATCAACAACTTCCCTCTCCTCAACAATTATTCCTCCTACTTCCCTACATATTTTTAAAGCATAGCTCCTTGAGAAGTTTACAACTTCACTATCACCATTAAATGTTAAGCATAGTATAGCTCTTGTTCCAGAAGGGACTTTTGCCTCTTTTCCATATTTAACCCTATATGCATGAGTGTAGTATTGAAATCTATTACTGCACATAATGTTTACAGATTCAATGGATAATCCTGCCTGAACTATTCTATTAACTGCTTTAGTAGCATCAGCAAATGTTTTGAACGCTATCATATCCACACATCTCTCCCTAGGTTTAGGAAATATTCTAAGTGTAGCCTCAGTTATTATACCAAGTGTTCCCTCAGATCCTACTAGAAGCCAGTGTAGCCTATATCCCGATGAGGATACTAGAGTTTTCCTCTGTCCAAGTCTAACTATATCGCCAACACCATCAACTAGAACTAAGCCTATAACTGACTGCTCAATCTTACCATACTTAATACCAAATGTTGAATCGTTTCTAGTAGCTATAGATGCTCCAACTGTTGCTGCCTGCTTGCTTTCAGGATCGTGAGGAAACCATAAACCATACTTTTCAAGCTCACTATTAAGCCTAAATATTGTTATTCCAGCTTGAACAGTAACTGTTAAGTTGTTAACATCAAGCTCCAAAATTCTATTCATACCACGCGTATCAATCATAATACCTCCAAATGTCGGAACAGCTCCACCAGCCATTCCAGTCAATCCACCACATGGTATAACCGGTACTCCATGTTTATATGCAATTCTTACAGTTGCAGCTACATCCTCAGTTGATTTGGGGCGAACAACAATATCTGGAAGACTTAGCTCATTGAAGGGTCTAACACTCCAATCCCTACTATAAGCCATACGTTCATGTATTTCAGTAAAAACCTTATCAGCACCAATAGCATCAACAATTTCTTTAGCGATTAAACCATAATCAACCATCATATAACCAATAGTAAAATAATTAAATATATACTTATCTCTTTACATAGTTTTGCCGGGTTAAGCTTAAGTTTACTACATGTTATCTTGATAGTAATGTTAAAATTTGTAGTATTGGCATTTTACTTACCATTTTCTTGAGTTTTCTCCTCTATATGTGTTATGAAGGCTATCAGTGCAGCTACACATGCGCAATCAGTTGATATTGTGACTCCAGGACTTAAATCCAGTACACCTCTTGAAAACCTAAGTACACCTGTAGGTAATCCCTCTCTTGCCCCTATCAGAATACTTATTCTTCTATCACTGTATATTGCTTCATCAATTATGTTTGAAATTCTACCTATTACATGTCCTCTTGTTGATGTTGAGATTAAGTATTCATTACGTCTTTCTCTAACCAGTTGATACAGGTCCTGAATATATACTGGTACTCTATAAACCTCCCTTCCATAAGCTCTCCGCTGTACTTCATAACGGGATTTTATACCTTCAAATAATCCTTTAATAAACATATCTATTTCATCTGCTGATATCTTCTCCTTAGGAGATACTACTAGCTCATTAATCTCGAATGTTTGTATTGCTCTTCCAATTCTAACACCCATTGTGTATACAGCATTAAGAGGACCTGTATAAGGTATCTGGATAATAGATACTCTACGTAGAAACTCTAATATAGGTTTCTTTCCATGCTTTCTCTTTTTAAACTCTTCAGATCCTTTTTCAACCATTATATAGGTTTTATCCCCTAATATCTCAATGTAAACTATTTTATCTGGATTTGTAAGATCAACATCAGCTCCTATAGATCCCTTTATTAAAGCTCCAGCTCTTATGTTAACGTCCACACTTGAGAAATCATGCCTACCTCTCCGAGTTGTTTTTACAGCAAAGCTTTCATTTTCAGCAATTCTTTCTTTAGCTACTTTAACTGATGTATTAACTATTTCTTCAAGTATTGATTTTACCTCAGCCTCAATAGGGTAAGCATACTCTACTTCTGGAATATTTTCACTAATACTTTCTGCAGCACTATACTTATCATCTACACCATCCACCAGTATAATGCCTAAAAATCCGTTTGGCTTAGTAACTACCTTAACATTACCTAAAAAATCAGCAATATGGGATGCAGCTATTTCTTCAAGATTCTTCTGGGTTTTAATAAATAAATCCATACCTAAAGATTAAGCTAATTAATATAAACCTTAAAGCTTAAATATTTTCATCTTATAAAAGTGACTATGAGTATAAAAGAGGTTGCTGAGGAGGTTATTACAAGATATATATTAAGGAAATCTATTGAGGATTGGATGGATTTTGTTGAGCGGGATGTAGTAATTGTTGGAGCTGGACCTGCTGGATTATCAGCTGCAAAGTATCTTGCACAAGCAGGCTTAAAAACACTTCTTATAGAGAGAAAGCTATCTTTCGGAGGTGGAATAGGTGGTGGAGGAATGCTTTTCCATAAGGTAGTTGTTGAGAGTCCAGCTGATGAAATAATTAGGGAAATAAAATGTCACTATGAGGAGGTTGAAAACGGTATTTATATTGTTGATTCTGCTGAGCTTATAGCAAAACTTGCATCAGCAGCTATAGATGCTGGAGCTAAAATATTGCTTGGAGTAACTGTAGATGATGTAGTGTATAGGCATGGTGAATCTGGGCCTCGAATAGTTGGGGTTGTTTTACAATGGTCTGCTGTAACAATGTCTGGACTGCATGTTGATCCTCTAGCTATAAGATGTAAGGCAGTTGTAGATGCAACAGGACATGATGCTGAGGTATTAGCTATTGCTTCAAGGAAAATACCTGAGCTTAAACTTGAGATTAGAGGTGAAAGATCTATGTGGGTTGGTGAGGGTGAACGTCAAGTACTATGTAATACAGGTATGGTTGCTCCTGGACTTTACGTTGCAGGTATGGCTGTAGCAGCTTTAATGCAGATTCCACGTATGGGTCCAATATTTGGATCTATGTTGCTTTCAGGGAGAAAAGTAGCTGAGGAAATAGTAAGTAGATTAAAAACTAGCTAGCTCAAATATGGTAGGTTTTATTGAGTATCTGCTCCATATGTATGTTGAAAATAGCAAGCTATACCTGTAGGCGATGTGGGAGAAGAATATGTATAAAATGCTATTTCCATCATGGGCTATGCGTGGAATGTGCTAAAAATCTTATGAAAGTCTAGTTTCTTATATAACTATAGCTGCTTTCTTCTTAACAACAGTTTTGCTTGAAATATAAGCACTAATTCCTCATGTTGATTGTAAACTTCATTATTAAAAGTTACAATACCATAGTTTCCTTTCTCAATTTTCTCGATAACCCTAATCTTAGCCATAATAGTATCTCCAGCAAATACAGGTTTTACAAATCTAAGATTATCAATACCGTAGAAAGCTACAACACTTCCATCGAAAAAGCCAAGTCTCATCCAAAGTCCTGAAGTAATAGCTAAAGTTAATAGTCCATGAGCAACCCTTCTTCCAAATAATGTTTGCTTAGCAAATACCTCATCGGTGTGAAGTGGATTAAAATCACCACTAACTCCTGCAAAGTTTACTATATCTGTCTCAGTAATAGTTCTTCTAGGAGTTTCGAAGTAATCACCAATATTAAAATCCTCATAAAGCCTCACATAACCACCATAATATTTTCAACCACAATATTATATATAAGTTTTTAAACATGTTGTGATGATTGTGAATCCTGTGTTGGATTAATGCAGCAAGCAACATAGCCTATGCATTAATAAGGCACATTAAATGGAGGAAGCCTTTCAAACCGGCAAATGAGGTTGAAGATGTAAGCTCTAGCTGAACACTATAAGCCCCTACTTAGTTGTGGAGTAGCTTACCTATGGTATCTCAGTTTTATAGGAGGAAGTGATTTTACACATATTGTTCAGATGATAAAATTAACATCTGCTCCAGTCTTAGATTTAAATTCAGCTATTATAAAGTAGCCTAAAATTTAAGCTTACTACTGTTAGCTTAATAATGTTAGAGCTAGATATTATGAAACAGCTATTTTCCTTACTCCCTGAACTTTAAACATTTTTGAAATTAAATTTTCCTGTAGTTTTCCATCTACAATCATGTAGAGTTTAGGCTCAGGAAATAAATCAGGGTCCTCAGCTATAATCTGCCTTATACTTATACCTGCATCAGCAATGATCTTAGTGATTCCAGCAACAATACCAGGCATATGTGAATCTGCCTCAACCACAACTAATGTATATCCCAAAATTTTTGAAGCCTCATTTAGAAATGCACCTGCTGATCTAATTTTACTAAGTACTGGTCCAAGTTTTTCATCAGTTGAAAGTATTTTTACAGCTTCTTTTACAGTTTTTCGATCAACATTTAATGCGTTAGCTATTGATGTTAAAGTAACTTTTAAGGGACCAATATAGACCTCCTCACCATAAACCCTTAATCCAAGCTCAACAATAAGTCTTGCAACCCTCATTTTCGCTGGGTCATTTCTGAACTTTTCACTAAGAATACTCCACATACTAAAACCTCTATTAACCTCCTTAATAAAGCTTATTGTAGGCTAAGAGCCTGGTAACTTAGCATAATGTATCTAACTTCTTAAGTTACACGTCCACTAAGCATTGTTAAGTTAGCCTTAGCTCTATGATTTTATTATATGTTAACTTGAAGGTATTGGCTAAGCTTAAACTTACTTATGAATATGCTCATCAACTCTCCCTATGCTGAAGCCCTATCTATTCTTAAGCTATTCTCAGCTGTTAGTAGCTTGAGAGATGGTAGCGTTTTAAGTTTAGCATAGGTAGAGTATATATTATTGGTTTAGTTAAGTTTATGGGTAGGCTGTGGCGTTGTTGAGACTGCTAAATTGTGAATGTTCTAATCCTAAGCTTAATCTTAGTATTGAGGAATCGATTTTCAGGTTGTTTAGTAGTAGTTATGATGTTGCTTTATGGTTGTGGTGTAATAGTCCATCAGTTATTATTGGCTATTCGCAGGATGTTAAGCATGAGGTTAATTTAGAGTATTGTAAGATTGCAGATATAGAAATTGTTAGAAGGCTTTCAGGTGGTGGTGCAGTATATCATGATATGGGGGTAGTTAATATTAGCTTGATTGTTAATGTTGAAAAGTATAGAGAGTTTATAAATCTTGAGTACGCATATAGAGTTGCTTCTAAGCCGTTGGTGGAGCTGCTTAGAGAATTAGATGTTAATGTAGTGTTTAAAGCTCCTAATGGTGTTTTCATCGATGATTTCAAGGTTGCTGGTTTTGCTCAGTATAGATCTTGGAATACATTACTAGTTCATAGTTCAGTTTTATTTAATGCAAACTTAAATAATTTATATAGGTCTCTTACTAAAATTAAGTATCCGGTAGCTAATATTTCCAGTTTAGTTAATGAATGGTTAGATATAGGTATGCTTAAGAAAGAAATTGTTTATCAATTTTCTAAAATGTTTAATGCTGAAATTATTAATACACCATTAACATCTAAGGAAACTGCCTTAGCTTATAAGTTGTATACTTTAAAGTATTCTAGTATTCTCTACAACATTAACGGTATTCATCCGAGAGCTGTTGTTAATATATGTCTGCCTAAGTGCTCTAAAGCTAACTATGTAGAATTCTATGAGGATCTATCATTAAAGCTATTGAGACTTTATAGAGATATTAACTTGATATTTAAACCCTACCTCGTTAATGGTATAAGTAAGCCATTAGCACTTCTAAATGGTGAACTAGTAATTCTTTGATATTATTGGGTTAAACTCTATGAGTTCAATACATGAGCTTAATAATATTCAACTCTTAATATATAACTTTATAGATTAATACTACCTCCCCTCCACAGCTACATATTTTACAGTCTGTTAGTTTAGCCTTAACACAGTCATCTAGGCTGTTAAACCCCCATCCTCTTACTAGTGATACTGCATTATCCCCACCTAAAATATATGGGGTTATGGTTATGTGAAGCTCATCAACAAGTTTGTTGTAGAGCATGTACCAGTTTAGTATGCCGCCGCCCTCAAGAAGTATTTTCCTAACTCCATCCTCGTATAGATCCTCCATTAAGTTCTTAACGTCAATATTTTCACCCATAACTAAGACTTCAACACCCATACCGCATATTCTGTTTATTTTCTCTTTTGGGGCTTTATTTGAAGTAACGATTATTGTCTTAGCTGACTTATCAGTAATTACATTTGCATTTAATGGTATTTTTAGCAATCCATCTATAATGATTCTTATAGGGTTTTTTCCTTCAACAAGTCTTACTGTTAGTAAAGGATTATCATTAATGATTGTATTTGCACCTACAAGCACAGCATCAACATCAGCTCTTAACATATGAAGTCTTTTAAGATCTTGCAGGCATGAAAGCTTAGAAAACCCTGTTCTACTAGCAATTTTACCATCAATTGTTTCAGCAGCGCATAAAATAACGTAGGGCCTCATAATTCTCTTAGATTAGAATACTTAAACATTTTACTATATATTAGCTTCTAATACAACATATTTCAACTTTACATTAACACTATTGTTTATTAATGGTAAGTTAATGCCCTAACTTTATGAATGGTTAGTATATTCATTATGATTCTTTGCTGCTCCCATTAAACTATTGATTTACTTCAGCCACATTATTCTTAACAATTTAGCAATGGAGCTTTAGCTTAGCTTCCTTCATATTTAGTATTTAGGCTTATTATATACTAGTTCAGAATGTTGTTTCTATTTGTTTAAGTTATTTTATTAAAATTTTTATAAACCCTATAACTCTATGGTTTTATGAACACTATTTTAATAGTTAACGATGATGGTATTAATAGTGTAGGTTTACTGGCTTTAAGTCAGGCTCTTAAGGGGCTTGGTGAAATAGTTATTGTAACTCCTGAATGTGAATGTAGTGGTATTGGTAAAGCATTATCTATAGGATTAGTACATGTATCTAGTGTTGAAATTAATGGATTTAAAGCCTACTCAATTAGTGGAACACCTGCTGATGCCTACTTTATAGCTACCAATAAAATTCTTAAGAGAAAACCGGATATTGTTGCTGCTGGTATTAATTTAGGACCTAATATAGGGCTTGAAGATATTTTGAATTCTGGAACTATTGGTGCTGCTTTAGAAGCTGCAATACATGGTGTTCCAGCTGTTGCTATTTCCTACTGTATTAGGGATATTCTTAGGAAGAACCATGTCAGTATTGGTGAGCTTAAAGTTGCAATGGATGTTTCTAGGAGAATTGTTAAATATGTTTTAGGGAATGGTATGCCTGATGATGTTCAAATATTATCTATTAATATCCCTGAAAAGCTGAGTGATATTAGGGTTAGAGTAACTAGAATTGCTGATGTGAGTTACTGTGATATACATTGTGAAGCTGATAATGGATATAGAATTGTACCATGGCTTATAGATAACTATAAGGATTCTGAGCCTGGAACTGATGTTTATGCTGTAAAGTGTGAAAATGTAATCTCAATAACTCCAATAAGGCTAAACCTTAACGGCAATTGTAGAGGTGTTGAACTGCTAATTAAGGATGTATTCGGCATCTAGGTACTTAATACCACTATTGCTCTAATCACGTCAGCTGTATCCTCAAGCCTATCTACAGCATTCTCTATGAATTCTACAGCATCTTTAATCATTAGCCAGCTACCTATACTTTTAACTCTATCACCCCATTTAAGTATTTCAGCTATAAGGTCAACTCTTAAATCATCAACTTCCTCCTCAATTCTTTCAGTTTTTTCAGCTGCATCTAATGCATCATCTGGTTTAGATATAAGCTTACTAAGTCCTTCTTTCAATGTTGTAGCTGCATCATACATTTTATATGTTATTGTTTTTAATCCATCCTTAATGTTTTCCGGTACTTCTTTAGGGTTAACATATAGTAGTCTTCTTGATGATGCCTTAACATAGGCAGCTATATCATCAACTGTTAGAACAAGCTTCATTATTTCCTCTCTATCTAGGGGATGGAAGGGCCCCCTCATGAGCTCAGTAACTATACTCTTCTTAACATCATCAGCCTCCCTCTCAAACCTAAATATTTCCTCAAATATTTTCCTTGCACCATCAAAATCACTACTACAGTAGGCATCGATGAACTTCTTCATCTCCATAATAACGCTTAAAACCTTACTGTAGTGCTTTTCACATGTTGCTAATACTGCTTTCTCCCTTCTTCTACCAAACCATACTGCAACATGGCTGGATTCATGCATAAGTTCATCTTATATGTAGTATTATGGTTGAATATAAACTTAACTGGATTTAATTTCAATTTGTCTATCTGGGTTAGCTTCATTTCCTACATCTAGATCAAGCGATATCTCAGCAATTCCAGCTGCGTATTCTGCAAGTCTTCTTAGACTTTCAATAGCTAAACGTAGGTAAGCTACTATCTTAACATTGGAGGTTTCAGCCAGTATTTTCTCTATTAAACTTCCCTCATAGTCACGTACTAAGTCTCTTAGATTTAAGGCTATGTTTGCTCTTTTACTGCTTGTGTTTATTATGGAGTATATGGAGTTCATAAATGACTTACAGGCTTCACCCTCCATTTCAACCAGTTTTGAAACTATGTCTTCACTAAGTAAATCCATGATTTCATACAGATTTGTAGATGCTATTGCAGCATGGTCAGCTGCTCTTTCAATATGTCTAACTACAACACGGTATTCTAAACATTCCCGAAGATCCCTAATTTCTAAACTACTTAATATATTCGGCTCTCTAATAGCGGCTGTTAGCTGTCTTACTGATAGGAAGTAAAGCCTATCAACATCATCATCTCTTTCAATAACATCGCGGAGAAGATCCTTATCCCTTTCTATAAGCGCTCTTGAAATATCATCATACATACATGATGTTAAAGCCCCCATTCTATCTATAACTCTTCTTAATGGAAAGCCTGCATAATGTGATAGAACTTGAAGTGTTATTTTTGTTGAGGAGTCCTCAATTACCTCAACACCTGTAAGCTTTCTAGTAATGGTTTCCTTAATTTTACGTCTGAAGTTTAATGAAACCTTATTTGATAATATATTTATAGCATCATAGCCTGAAATATATGCTGCAATAATACTTCTTAAGGTAGCTTCCTCATCTTCATTTATAACTTTCAAATTCATTACCTTATCGTTTTGTTTAAAGCTAGATGATAAAGGCCTTAATACAAGTGAGCCATCTGTCTGTTCATATGCACATATAAATGCTCCCTTGCTTAATTCATGTTTTTTAATCCATTTCTTAGGTAGGGAAACTATATAGGTTGTTCCTCCTGTTTTAATGAGTTTTCTTGTCTCCATAAGCATCCTATATATTATATATAGGATATAGCTATTATATAGAGAAACTATATAAACATTCCTCCATAATGTTGTAATGGTGGCTTGGTTGTTAGACATAGTGCTGCTTGGTGGTTTAATACTTTCTTTTATAATGGCGTTTAATATTGGTGGAAATGATGCTGCTAATCCTACTGATTGTGCTGTAGGATCTGGAGTATTATCAATTAGAAGAGCTTTAATACTCTTCTCAATATTTGTTTTTACTGGTTCTTTACTTCAAGGATTTATGGTTATGAAAACCATAGGGAGAGGCATAGTTCCTGAGGTTGATGTTTTCGGCGCCTTCATTATTGTTTTATCAGCTAACATATGGATTTTAACATGTACTCTTCTAGGTAAACCAGTATCAACAACACATTCAATCACTAGTGCTGTATTGGGATATGGTCTTGTCAAGTATGGCTTAAACATCAATGTTCATGTTTTAGTAATGATTATTCTAAGCTGGATTACTTCCCCCCTCTGCAGTCTTATTATTGCATTTATAATCTACAAGATGCTTGAAACATATATTAGAAAAAGTATATTCTCTACATCACTATTATTTGAAAAGATAATTAAGATTCTTCTTATATTTTCTCTCTGCTTCTCAGCATATGCTTTCGGAGCTAATGATGTTGGTAATGCTACTGGTGTTTATGTTACTATTGCGTCGAAGCTAGGCAATATACCTGACTATAATGCTATGATTCTACTAGCTGCTTATGGCGCTATTGGAATTGCTATTGGAGGATTAATTATTGGTCCTCGAGTTATAAAGACAGTAGCGTTTGAAGTTTGTAGACTTGATATACTAACTGGTCTTGCAGCTGAGTTAAGTAATGCTCTTACTGTTTATCTCTTTACAACTATACCCTACATGCTTATGGGGTATGGCTTACCAATTTCTACATCTTACGCTACTGTTGGATCAATTATTGGGGCTGGAATTGCTAAAAGTAGAAAATCTATTAATAAAACTGTTACAATCAGTATAGCTATGTTTTGGGTTTTAACAGTACCTATAACTGCTGCTTTATGTGGGTTAATGTACTTCATCGGCGTCACCATAATTTCATAGCTTCAATATAAATACTTACATCAGATTTGCTACGGTCTCAATAAATCCACTAATTTTATAGAGTTGAGATTAACATGTTTAATTTGGTCTTGATATATGTGAAGCATGGACTTCATAGAATCCTACAATGTAAATGTTATGAACCTTCCGCCATTAACATAGATAACAAATAAATCATTAAGCTATGTGATTTTAGGGTTTAGTAAGCATGAATTATGTATAAATATGTTGAGGTATGTACTAGATGTTGTTTAGCAATATTGCTTAATCTAAAACTTTCAGCTTTGGTTTTGAAGATATTATGTAAATATTATTCGGTTTCTTATCGTCCCTATTTTTTCAATCATTATTTCAACTATATCTCCATGTTTTAGGAATTTAGGCTTAGGCTTCATGAAAACACCTACACCTGAAGGTGTACCGGTAGCTATTATGTCACCTGGCTCAAGAGTCATTCCTTTACTTAGTATTTCTATTACTCTATCTATTTTATGTACCATTTTTGAAGTTGATGAATTCTGCCTTATTTCACCATTAACTCTAGTTATTATTTTTAGGTTATAAGGGTTTTCAACTTCATCTCTTGTAACTATCCATGGGCCTATTGGAGCAAATTGATCCAGGCTTTTTCCCCGCGTCCATTGTTTATCTTTAGCTTGTATGTCTCTAGCTGATAAGTCATTAAATACCGTGTATCCTAGTACATAGTCTAAAGCTTTAGATGCATCTATTCTTTTACCTAGTTTCCCAATAATGACTGCAAGCTCCCCTTCATAATCTAGCTGTTGAACGTAGTCGGATGGGACATAAATATCGTCATAGGGTCCTGCTATTGATGTTTTAGGTTTAATAAATATCATCGGTTCATCAGGGGGAGTTTTCTGCTGTTCTTCAGCATGATCTATATAGTTCAATCCTAAACATAGTATTTTCGGTGGGTTTGGTATTGGTGCAAGTAGTTTTAAATCTTCTAGTTTAAATGTTTGTTTAAAATTAATTTTCCCAATTTCTTCAAGAACCATTTTTAAATACGTACTAGATATAAATGATAATATATCTTCAGGTAGTTTTATATTTAGTTCTCTTTCTAAATCATTACGGTCTATAACAATATTATTAACCATTAGCCCATAGGATTCTAAACCATTAGGTCCTATATATCTCAGTATTTTAGCCATAATGTACTAATATATATCCTTTTAAAAATCTTTTCTTTAATTCTTTAAATATGTATTTAGTGAAGCTATTCATGAACTCTCCTACCAATTCATTCTATTTAATGAAACGATGTAGGTATTTAGCTTTAAATAATATAAGCTATTAGATATTAAGTAGCATGTTTATTCATGATGTATGGGATGCAGCAAATAATATGTATCTAGCGTCTTAATCTGCTAGTTTTATGTATACTTTAGCATAGTCTAGAGAGTTATGATTGTCTATTTTAAGCCCTTACCTCTGAATTTATTAATGTATGATAGTACCTCTGTATTATCTACATCATGCCATTTTCTATAAGCATCTGCAACAGCAAAACCATAAATATCACTTCTAACATTAGCACAATAAATAATATCTACTTGTGGAGCTATTAGGTTTAATGCGCTTAGGGATGCTGTTGGTATTGCTATAATGATTCTTTCAGGTTTCCTCTTTTTAACGTATTTAATGGCTGAAAGCATAGTGTAGCCTGATGCAAGTCCATCATCAGTTATTATAGTGCTTCTATTACTAATTGATGTTTCTGCTAGTCTGAAAGTTTTTAAACGTTTCTTTATTTCTTCAAATTCCAGCTTTACAACCATATTTACAGTTTCCCTGCTAATTTTGAAGTAATTTATGAGTTTTTCATTGAATACTACATCACCATCAGGATTTACAGCTCCAAACCCTGCCTCCGGATTGTTTGGAAAGTGAAGTTTTCTACAAATTATGAGGTTAAACTCACATTTAAGCATTAAGGCTAAGGTAACGCCTACCGGTACTCCTCCTGAAGGTATTGCTAGCACTACTGGATTTACTAATTCTTTAACTCTAATCATTTTAGCAAGCTCTACTGCTGCTTCTTCCCTATCTTTAAATACATGATACTTATTTGTTAACTCCTCATTTACTACTATTTCTCCCATATCTAATAGCTTAGCTCTACAGGTATGTTTAGTATTTTGTCTCTTCTAATAATGGTTAACTCAATTACATCCCCGATATTTAACATCTCAACTGCTGATTTTAACTCCTCCATACAGTCAATATTTCTACCGCTAACTGCAGTTATGATGTCTCCTGGCTGAATACCATGATAGCCTGCAGGTCCATTAGGAGCAACATCTATTACTAGACACCCCCTACTTACTGGTAATCCATAATACTCAGCTACTTTCTCATTTATGTCAACGCCCTGAACACCAATCCAAGGCCTTAAAACTCTTCCATAGCTTATAAGATCATTAACAACTTTCTTAGCCGTATTTACAGGTATTGCAAACCCAATACCCTGAGCAAATGGAATTATAGCTGTATTTATACCAATAACTTCACCATTAAGATTTATAAGCGGTCCACCTGAATTTCCTGGATTGATATGAGCATCTGTCTGAATCATATCCTCAAAGACTCCCCTTTCAGATTTTATTGTTCTTCTTAATGCACTTACAACACCAATAGTAACTGTAGGTTCCCCTAGTAGGCCGAGGGGGTTACCTATAGCTAGAACAATATGTCCAACTTTAAGCTTTGATGAATCCCCAAGCACTGCTACTGGCAAGTTTTTCATATTGATTTTTAATAGTGCCAAATCTGTTCTTCGATCAACACCTATAAGTTCCCCCTTCAATACCTTACCTCTACTTAATGCTACCTCAACATGCTCAACTCCTCCAACAACATGATAATTCGTCAATATATATCCATCCTCTCTTACAATAACTCCTGAGCCTAAGCCTGTTACAGGTATAGGTTGGAGGAAGTAGTCATGCACAATTCTTAAGCTTCCTACAGCAACAACTGATGGACTTACTTTCTCAACAGCTTTTACTATAGATTCATCCCATAAACTCATTTTAATCACTTTATAAACTCTATGGAATTTATAAATTTTAGTTTTGCAGCTTAGATACTGCTCTAACTATAGGTAGCATCTGAACTTTAGGTTTAATATGTAGCTATAAAATATTATATAAATTGATGTTGAGGTCTAAGTAAAAACTGATAGTATCTGAACCTAGACTTAGCAGCTTAAAGATGAGTTATTGGTTTAAATAGAAGTAGCACTAGCCTTGAAGTAGTTTATTCATGAAGTTCTAAACACTATGATGTATGAAGTTTATGTTGATAATGTTGTGGCTTAATATATTATGTATAGTCTTCGTTGATGGAGGTATAACGAATCCAGTACATTATAATCCAGCAGAGGTATTTTCAACAACATTAAACCCAGCAATTAGAAAATTAGAAAGTTAATAGCGTGAATCTACTTATAAAATACTATTAATCTAGAAGAGTGAGGTTAAGTTGCTATATCTTATTCTTGATTTCAAATTTAAAATTAGTGGTTGAAATGTGGATTTTCTAACTTGTATGTTTTAAATCATTTTCTTTTACAGTTTTCAATTCTTCTTAAGAACGGTTTTAAAGATAGTGAGAAAATAAGTTTGAGCTCTGATGAGTTTTAGATTGGTTTGTTTATGGCTTTAGAAGTATGAAAGGTCTCTGCGTGAAACGTAATCAAGCCTAAACAGCTGGTTTTAACTTAGTAAGGTATTAATTTAAGCATTTAATAATGTTGTTAACTTTAGCTTCAATACAGCTTGGTATTATTCCTTCACTACATAACTTATTAAACTCCTCTAAATCTAAGACTTTAACCTCTCCATTCGGTAGTATAGCAATATCTACGATTAAATCTATGTATTTAATTCCTCTATATGTTATTTCCGGCGGTGTATTTATGTTGATGTATTTACCCTTTAATACTCCATTTCTTGAGTAGTAGTTATGTGTAATAATCCATTCATCTAGTTTAACCTCCATTATATCGTAGTCCCCCTCCTCCTTATTGATGTTTAACCCATCGTATTTTCCACCACCAGTCACTTCTCTTTTCAGAATCAGCTTCTCCTTGTTTATTTCTACAATTGAGCCTGGAGTTAATCTTATGATTTTGCCTTGAGGTTTAATATGTAATATCTCAGCTTTACCCTTTTGTCTTAGTAGTTCAATTATGAATTCATGCAGGTTTCTTGATGTATCTATATTAAGTTCATTAAGTATTTTTTCAGTAAAATCAACAAGAACTGATCCTATTTTTCCACTTGATTTATAGATGTGGTGTTTATGTACTGTTGGTGTAACTTCACTTCTAATTTTATCTAGCTTTATCTTAGTAGTTGATGGAAAAATAGCTTCAGCAATATATTCTCCATTAGCCACTTCTACATACGGTGTTTTTTCAGAGTTTTTAAGTATTTCCTCGGCTTTTTCATGTAGTTTTTTCAGTTCTTCCATTAAGGTAAGTATGTTGGTGTATTGTGCTGAACTTCTCCATTTTACACTCCAACCCCTCTTTTTAAAGAGTAATCCTAATGAAAACAATTCCTTTCTAATGCTACTGTCCTTAATATGTCTGCTTATAATAACTCTACTATCTTGAACTAAATATGCATATTTTCCCGTAATCCATAGGTTGTTTGAAAGCTTTAAGTAGTTATCACGTGTAAAAGATGTTTTTGTAATGGATACTGTAATAACATCACCTATCTTAAAGCTTCCCTTTAAAGTACCATATATGCCTGGTTTAACTTCAATTATGTATTCGCCGTTCTTGAAATCTTTAACAACGCCTTTAACAATGGAGTGTATAGGCATTAAGCACTTTAAAACAATAACTTCTGGAAAATGTATTCTTAACTTCTCTAATATCTCCTCTACAGCTTTATGTAATCCAATAATTACGATTCCATCTCTGCCTTTTAAATCTTTAATAGTGATGTCAGGCGGATCCTTCAAAATTGTAAGTTTAAATCTATCAGTAATAGCCTTAGTTGGTTGAACAATTCTAAATCCCCAATCTATGCAAAGCCTAGTTATAGCAGTAGCATAGATACCTCTAACCCTAACATTAAACATTTAAACACCTAGATTTTTAATAGCCTCTACTTAAATCCTTTAAATCTAAAAAAATTTCTATAGTTTAAAAACAGTATTGTAAGTGTATTTCCAGGAGAATAGATTATGTTTAAGTGTTTTAAAATATAGTAATTGTTAAAGATACTAGTAGGTAAATATTCTGATTAAGATGGTTGATGATGTTAAAACTGTTTGTGAGGAGAATAGGAAGCTTATAGCTGAGGCAAGAAAGGTAGTTGTTGAGACGTATGAGCTTATAGCTTCACTTGATCTGCTAAGCGATTTTAGAAGGCTTATTAAAGCTACTTTTGGAAACATGCTTAAGCTAGATAGCTTAAGTTTAGCTTCTCTAAATGTATTTACATCCATTTCAGATGTTGGAGTTGAAGAAGTTATTAGGGAGGTTTTAGAGTATGCTTCAACATAGCAGTTAACTACTATTTTATGTATAGGCTTTGGTATATGTATTGAGCATTATGTATACATCCTGGGTCAGGAGCCATGTAGTCGTTAAAATATGCGTATGCCCTTGCTCTACATCCACCACAAACATATCTATATCTGCATCTCCCACAGTTTCCTTTCAGTAAGTCTTTATTTCTTAGTTTTATAAGTACTTCACTATTATCCCATAAATACTCGAAGTCATCGGTGAGAATGTTTCCAACTCTTACTGGTAGAAATACGCATGGTTGAATAGATCCATCAGGCTCAACTGCGCAATAGCTTCTTCCAGCTCCACATCCACCAACAAACTCGCTTAGCTCTACAAGTCTACCTGGAAGCTTCATTGAGTAGAAATGTGTTGGTACAGTAGCTTCACCATTACCCCTTGAATTTATTAATGCAACACGTGCAAACTGTGGAGCTGTAGTTAAAACAGTTAGGTTTTCTCCTTTTAGGTTTTCAATCCATAGGTCTTTAAGCAGTTTCTCCCTTTCACTTGGTGAGAGATCGAGATTAACAATTTCTCTACCTCTACCTGTAGGTATAAAGTTGTAGGCCATAAACCAGTTAACTTTAAGCTTTCTACATAAATCTATAATGTCCCCTACTTCATTAATGTTCATCTTAGTTACTGTTGTTGCTACTTCAACAAATATTCCTGATTCAACAGCATTTCTTATTCCCTCAATAACTCTATCAAAAACCCCGCTTACACCTCTAAAGCTATCATGTGTCTTGGAGCTTGCTCCATCAAGGCTGATCTGTAGGTATCCAACCCCACTATTTTTAAGCTTCTCAATATTCTCCCTAGTTAAAGTAGTGCCGTTTGTAGCTATTGCTGTAAAGATGCCGTACTCCCTACATAGCTTTAAAACATCAAATATATCGCTTCTTACTAGCGGTTCTCCACCTGAAAACGCTATTGTTGTTACTCCAAAATCTCCAAGAATACTAACAACCTTTAAGGCTTCCTCCCTTCCCATTTCTTTTTTTAAAGATCTACCAGCACTACTATAGCAATGCTTGCATTTAAGATTACATTCATAGGTATAATCCCATACAACTAGGAAAGGTGCTCCAGGTATAAATGGTTTATGTACACCATACTTGGCAACCCCCATAATAACGCTGGTAAGTCCTCTCCTCCAATATGGGTCTTTAAATCTCTCCCTCATCTTCCACTCAGCTACTCCAAAGCTTTCAGCCCCCCTCTTAACAACTCTACTAACTACTGGATAGACAATATGTCTACATGTAAAGCAAGCATTACTTCTAGTATTTGTGTAGAGCTGTAAAGCTATATCTATTCTTCTACCATTATCCTTTAAGCATTTTCCAGTTAGGTATTTAAGTATAAGTTTAACGTTATCTAGCTTACTTAAGCCTCCAATATAGCTTATAGCTTCAACATCAGGCACAAGTATTACAATATTCGGAAAACGTATAAAGATTTTGCTAAAATCTAACAATATGTGGGGCTCTCTCCACAAGTCTTCTAATTATTGAAAACATAAGCTCACCAATACCTAAAACTACACTTATAATTACTACTGCTACTAGAAATGTGAATGTTGAAAGTATGGTTATTGCAAGTGCTGAGATCCATCCTACCTTGAATATCGATTTTACAGCCCATAGCCAAAGCACTAATGCTAGTAGAATGCTTAATGGACCTAGTAATGGGGTGGAGAGCATAAGTGAAGTAAACACTAGAATTGGTCCAATAACTGCTATAAGCAATGACCCAATGAATGTAGCTTTACTTCCAGCAACTATTCTTGCAGCCATCCACATCGCAAATGCAGCTGTAAACCATCCAGTAATTAGGCTAATTATAACTGCCAGTAAATTCACAATTTAACCCTACCCCTTTCCAATTTAAATATTTCTATTATAAAGACTGCCTTGTAAGCTTTATCTGAGCCCCCTCCTTTATCTATGGTGAATACTATGTCTAAGATTGTATTGTTAGGTTTATTAGGGGGGAACCCTGTATGTTCTAATTATTTATTGCTTATATTTTTTCTTTCATGCTCTTTAAGAATGTATTCAAATATTCTAAGCTTATAATGTGTAGGTCATAAATCTATTCCATCATGGTCTTTAAGCTTTCTATTTACTGATAGGAGTGTTCATAGTAATGCTAGAGTATTGCTAGTTGATGATACTGATTAGGGTAGGCTTTAATGAGGAGGTTTATACACTGCTTTCAAAACCTAATTTGGGAGAATTGTTACATGTAATATTAATTAATAGGATTAGAGCTATTTGTGGTTCAACATAACTTATTGACTGATGGCTCTCACAACCATATGCTTCATGTAAGATTCTTAATATAAAACATGTAGTCTATAGCTTTGAGATTAGGAACTTGATGGAGAGGATAATATAGTATGTTGAGATGGATAAGCTATTGATAACTATTGCTATGAGTTAAGGATGAATGTGATGGAAAGCATGCTGAAATTCTAAAATCAATAATGATAAATAACATTAATAATGGTGGGGTTAAAGCAGAAGAATTCTAGAGAAACAAAATCCATGATGGAGATGATTAACATGCTTAAGCTTATGGAGCCTTAAAGGCAGGATATAGTAATTTAATATTAATATAGAATGATTAGATATTTTCCGGTTTGTATTTATATGTTATTTGTAGTATTTTAGAAAATTTCTTGTTTTAAATTTAAAGTAGTTTATTACTGTTTTTAGAAGTATGTTTAGTGGTTTTTTATGAGTTTCTCTTAGGTAAAATCTTGAAAGTATATCTTCAGCCCAATATACACTATGTCTAAAGCATTTAACTAGAAGTTCCTTATGTACCTCCTTAATATTCAATATTTTAAACCAGTTTTTACCTCTTAATGCCCCCATCGGTACAAAGAACATCGGAACTATAAGGCTTCTATATCCTTTCAATTTATCCATAAGCTCTATTGTCTCCAGAACATCATTCTCAGTTTCATCTGGAAGACCTATTATAAGGGTTGCAGCTGGTATGATTTTATGCTCATGCATTATCATGAATGCATCCTCAACAACCTCAGGCCATGCTTCAGGTGGATATGGTGAGGCTTTCATAGGCATAATTTTCCTAGCTAGCTTTACTGATCCTGTTTCTACTCCAACTTCTACCCCAATCCAGCTTTGCTCATCATATATTATCTCAGTTAGTTTTGAGATAAGTTTAAAGTTTTCTTGACCATATTTTAGGGTTGATAGATTTACATGACTCCAAGCAATACCTCTATAGTATTTCTTAACGAGTTTATGAAGCTTTATTATTGGTTCTGGTTTAGGTTTTACTCCATCACTACCGTATAGTAGTATGTCTTCAGCATGCAGTACTCCATTCCTTATACCTGCTAAACTATTTATCTTAAGCTCTCTTTCTATCATGTCAAGAGTATATGTTCTAATTGGTCTAGTAGTTACACTACAAAATCTACATTTACGTGGGCATCCCCTCATAACCTCAATAAATCCATTAACTGATGGATATTTTATTAATGGTATTTCATCAAGTTTAGGTGTATCTTCTAAGCTAACCTGTATGTATTTTGGTATAGGGTCTTCACTCATTATTTTTTGAGCTATATGGGTTATAATCTTATCAGCTTCTCCATCAATAATTGTTGTAACTCTATATTTCTCTATTAGTTTAGGTACGTATAGCCATTGCCATGCTGCAGGTCCTCCAACAACAACTTTAACATCCCTACCTCCAACTGTTTGCGTTAGTTTCTCCATAAATCTACGGAAGCTTCTAGCATTTACAGGCTCTTTACCTGTAATCATCATCCATTCACAGCTTGGCGGTCCTAGTGCGAAGTAGTCATGATGTCCTATCATAACCATTTTAGCTTTGTTTAAATGCTTATAGATATGATCTGGATCTATGATGGCTGCTTTAAATCCAGCATTTTGAAGTGATGCCTCGATTTTCCTTAAGCCATATGGTGCTTGAATAGGTCTACCTATCCTATCAACTTTAACTTTAGGAGCTGCAATCCACATCCAGACAGGTTCAGGTAGTCCCATTGATGGACTTGTAGTTAAAAAACCTAGAAACTCATTACCGTGATGGTTACTAATCATTGTTCTATCACTAGTTATGATAACATCGTAGCTCACTACATCACCTATATGGTGGTTGTTTAACTATTTCTTTATTCAAAATCTGAATATAAACTTTACCTAACATATAAGAAATTTCTTAATTAAAAATTAGATTATAGCAAATTTTATATTGTAGTATTCGTAGTTTTTAGTATGCATGTATCTATTGTTGAAGAGGAGTATCTTGAATCCATATGGAAACTTGAGAGAAAACATGGCTTAGCTAAGACCACAGATTTAGCTAAGATGCTAAGTGTTGCTTTAGGTACTGTTTCCAAAATGGTTAAGATACTTGAGAAAAAGAAGCTTATAACTCATGAGCATCATAGAGGTGTTAAACTAACAAGTAAAGGGATGGAGATAGCTATTGATGTTGTTAGGAGACATAGACTTTCAGAAAGGCTTCTTACAGATCTTCTCCAAGTTGATTGGTGTAAAGTCCATGATGAAGCATGTAGGCTTGAGCATGGACTCTCAAAATACGTTACAGACCTAATTGAAAAAACTTTAAAAAACCCTGATACATGCCCCCACGGTAACCCTATCCCTAAGCCCAACGGTGAGCTTGATGAGATTTCACACATACAACTTTCAAATCTAGATTTAGGCGATACTGGTGTTGTTGTAAATATTGCTGATGAAAACTATGACATACTTAAATACATTAGGGATATAGGTCTTACCCCAGGTAGTGTCTTCAAAGTTGTAAGTAAGATACCGTTTGATAATCTTCTAGTCATAGATATCAATGGAGTTATGAGAACTCTAGGTCCCACCATCACTTCATCCATAAACGTTAAAAGGTATTAGATGAGGGTTGATGATTACATGGAAAAACGTGTAGTTCCACTAACCACGCTAAGGGATGGGGAAACTGGAATCATTACCTCTATAAAAGCTGGATATGGTAGGGGGAGGAGGCGTGGAGGATTTGGGGTTGAGAAAAGACTTATGGATATGGGCCTAACCCCTGGAACAAAGGTAACGGTTATAAAGTCAGCCCCCTTCCATGGACCATTAGAAATTCTTGTTAGAGGCTCAAGGCTTGCTCTCGGTAGAGGTATAGCTGAAAAAATTTTTGTAGAGGTGGAAAGGTAAATGTCTAAGGGAAAGCTGACTATTGCCTTAGCGGGAAACGCTAATGTTGGGAAATCAGTAATATTCAACTACCTAACTGGCCTACATCAACACATTGGAAACTGGCCTGGAAAAACAGTGGAAAAGGCTGAGGGAACCCTTCATTTTAAAGGCTATACAATTGACATCATTGATTTACCCGGAATTTATTCTCTTTCCACATACTCCATTGAGGAGCAGATTTCAAGGAGATACATTGCTGTTGAGAAACCGGATGTTGTGATAAATGTTGTGGATGCCTCTATTCTTGAAAGAAACCTCTACTTCACATTGCAGCTTATGGAGTTAGGCGCCCCACTTGTTTTGGCGTTAAACCAGGTTGATATAGCTAAAAGGAAAGGTATTGAAATCGATGTGGAGAAATTGGAAAAGCTTTTAGGCATACCTGTTGTTCCAACAGTCGCGATAAAGGGAGTAGGGATTTTCAAACTATTAGAAAGAGCTGTTGAGGTTGCAGAAAAAGGGGTAACTTCAAGGATTGTAGTAAAGTTTGGAGAAGAAATTGAAGATAAAATAGCCAAACTTGTAAAAATGCTGGAAGAAATCCATTACTGGTATCCGCCGAGGTACATGGCGATCAAGCTGCTAGAAGGGGATGAGGAAATAGAAAAGGAAATAGAACAGCTTAATCCTGAAGTGGTTGCCGCAGCCAAGAAACTTTCAAAGGAGATTGAGAAACTTCACAGACATAGTTGTTCAACGGTGATAACGGCTGAGCGATATGAAATCGCTGGCCGCATAGCTAGAGAGGTTCAGAAGATTGTTCCCCCTATAAAACCAAGGTTTGAAGAACACCTTCACAACCTTACAACTCATAAAATTGCCGGATACGCTGTAATGGCTTTCTCACTTCTTGCAATATTCTATTCCGTCTTTACTATCGGAGGATACGTTTCGGATTTTCTAAATGAACTCTTTTATGCTGCAGAACCGCTTTTCTGCAGTCTTCTTGGAGTAGGAGCTGTCGGAAAGCTAGTATGGAGCATAATGGAGGGAGTTATCGCCGGCATCACAATTGCACTACCGTACATTACCCCATTCTACATTATCCTCTATTTCCTTGAAGATTCAGGCTACTTGAGCAGGATTGCGTTTCTAATGGATAACATCATGCATAAAATTGGGTTACATGGGAAGGCTTTCATCCCCTTAATTCTCGGCTACGGGTGCAATGTTCCAGCCTGCTTGGGATGTAGAATAATGGAAACCGAGAGGGAGAGGCTTCTCGCTGTTTTTGCTACAACGCTTGTACCATGCGCAGCCCGCACAGTAATAATTCTTGGTTTAGTTGGCAAATACTTGGGTATCGAATATGCATTGGCACTTTACATCTTCAACCTAGCAATAATATTCATTCTTGGAAGATTAGCATTTAAAGCTCTACCAGGTGAACCCACTGCCTTAATCATGGAAATGCATGACTATAAGTGGCCCCACATAAAAACTGTTTTGAAGCAAACATGGTTTAGGCTACTTGAATTCATCAAAATAGCCTTCCCCCTCATAATTCTTGGAAGCTTTGCAATTAAGCTCATAGAAGTTTTTGGCTTACTTGAACTCGTGGCGTTAGCTTTAAGCCCTATAACAGTTACATGGCTGGGGCTGCCACTAATCACAGGAGTAACTTTAATCTTTGGAGTTTTAAGGAAGGAGCTAACACTCATCATGCTTGCAACACTTCTTGAAACAGCAAACTTCGCAGAAGTCCCAGGATTCGGCCCCATTCAAATGATTGTTTTCACAATAGTGACGATGTTTTACATACCATGTATATCAACAATTGCAGCCTTAGTAAAGGAGATTGGCTGGAGAAAAGCCTTGTTTATAACGGTTTTCGAAATACTGTTTGCGGTAGTGCTTGGCGGGTTGGCTTTTAGAATATTAACACTAATCTCTATCAAATAGGATGTGGCAGCCTAAGAAGTTAAATACAATATACTAAGTTGTTAAGTTATCAAGTAAGCATTAAAGAATTTATGAATACTTATCGCTAAGCCGGATGTGTAGTTTCTGATCTAACTCTATAAGCATAAAGATACTTAGAAAATCCAGGTAGGTTTCTGAATGAGTAAAGGTATCTAACTACTATTTAAATCCTTATTGATCCTGCTATTATATTTAAGACTAGCCTAGGATGAGTTTATGAATTGTTGGATAATATGATGAATTGGTGAAACTTAAATAGATAAAGTAATATAGTGTATTTATTTAAGTAGGATTTCTGTGTTTATGGCTTAGTTCTTGATAATCATATTAAAGCCTAACTCCAACAAGTAGCTTATATTTCATATATAGCAACTTTAGCTATACCAATGAGGAAGTATAAATTTAAAAAAGCATTAGTAATCGCAGCTGCAAACATGTTGTTTGTAGGTATAATATTCTTACTGCTAATACTGCTTTAGCAATTGTAAGTATGCTATATCCTAAATATTAGGAATATTATGAACTTTATTTTTGCAATAAATGATTTAAGAGCATCGAAGAAACTGAACTTATTATTTGTATTCTCCACTTTATCTATTGTGGGTTTTAATTCTTCAGTAGGATTTATTTTAACTTCGCTTACAGCATGAACCTCATTTAAACCTGCTTCAAGCTTATTAATCTCAATAGTATCCTCCTTAGGATATGTATCCAGTACCTCCTTTACCTGAATTGGCTGTGTTTCATCAATTTTCACTCCATTACTCCATACTCCATGTTTTTTAGGATCATAGACTTCATAGATTCCCTGGCCATGACTAAATAGAAACTTGGGTGTTGAAGCATGATGTATATATGCTGAAGGATTGTTTACACTACATGAGTATAAGCAAGTTTTTATTGAGCTCCTCCTCCAAGTATTAGGATACTTCTCATTAATGTATTTAGCTACCTCATTAGAGGATGCTACACCACCAAAAGATACTATAGCCTCCCTAATTACTTCATGAAGTGTAACCATACTCACCCCTAAAATCTATCCTACAGAATATAAATAAGTTACCATAATCCTCTATGATGTATTACATTGTGTTAATAATCTAAATCTACTAGTAAACCATACATTCTGAACTATAGCTTCACCAACTAGAGACATGGATCTATGCCTCTTTAAATAGAACATTACTATGTTATTTAGAGAAATGTAGTTTAAGGTTTATTGTTAGAGTTTTGTTAAGTTGTATAGGTGAATATGGATTTACAGATTATTTATTATTGATCGTATCATTAGGATTTTGTGAAGCAATATTAGTATTAGTTAGCTATTTTGTTAGGGAGCTGTTGGTTTCATGTTGAGTTTATTGATCTGATGATGCTAAGGTAAAGTATATATATGCTTACTATTGAATACTCTATTACATAATTGGTGTTTAATGTGGAGGAGGGTAGGAGATGTCAGATATGTGGAGTTGTTGAGTCCTTTCCTTTCATATGCTCATACTGTGGTGGTGTTTTCTGCTCTACTCATCGTTTACCTGAAAACCATCAATGTCCTGGATTAAGAAGAGGAGTATCTGAGTTTAGGGTTGAGTTTAAGCCTCTAATTTATGAAAAGCCGTCAATTACTAAGCAGTTAAGAACCTTCCATTTTTCAAAAGTGGAGCTTAAACATTTAGGAGTTGCTATGCTTATAGTTGGGTTGATTTTTTCATGGGGTAAAGAATTAACTATAGTTCCACCTGTAGTTGTAGCTGTACTTTTAGGATTTATAATTCATGAAGTAGCGCATAAGCTAGCAGCTCAAAAACATGGTTTACAGGCTGAGTTCCGTATTAATCCGATGCTGGCTTTAATATCTTTAATATCGATAGCCCTACCTATTAAGTTTGTAGCTCCTGGAGCTGTGGTGATATGGGGTCCATACATTACGAGGAGAATTGAAGCTGAAATATCTTCAGCAGGTCCATTAACAAATATAGTTATTGCATTTATGGGTTTAGCTATAAAATCTATTAAAACATTAGGAATATATGGATACTATATTCTTCTTATAAATTCATTTCTTGCACTATTTAACCTACTTCCACTACCGATGTTTGATGGTGGGAAGCTGTTTCAATCAGATTTAAGGATTTGGCTAGCTCTGTTTTCACTATCAATACTTCTATTTATGTTTTCGGTGTTATGATGGGGAGGTTAAGAGTAAGGGATGTACTTAATGAGATTAAGTGGTCGGGGAAGTATAGAGCTAGTGATGTTGAGGTCTACTTTGTAAGTAGGGGGTATAGAAACGATGTTGAGAAAGTTCTTTTTACAGATATTTTAGAGTTAAGGCGGGGAAGCATTATAATAAGGAGGAATCATGAGGAGAAATATATACCCCACCATAGAATATTAAGGATAGCTAAAATTTCCGGTGAAACTATATGGAGTAAATAATTTGCTAAATGTGTTTAAGCCTCCTCCCACATACTCTATGTGGGGTTTCAAGTTTAATTGATATAAGTTCTAAATAAAATTATCACTTACCGTTGTTGGATAGTTAACTCTTACAGCTATTGTTCTATTTCAGCCTTAAAAGCTTCATCGGTGGCTTTCACCGCTAAACGGTGGAGGTGGCTTATTTGGAGTTATTGCTTTCAGCCTACCCGATACATATCAGGCACATTTAAGATGATTTTAGAAGTGTTATATAAGGTATCTATTCAGAAACTTACTCTGTAAACTTAGCTTTAGGCTATATCAGAATTAACCAGCAAATATTTAAGAATTATTGAAATAGCTAAATGGGAACTGTTTAATAGGCAAAACCGGAAGCTTTGGGATTACTTCATGCTTAAGTTTACAGAGCTTGGAAGCTGTTGAAAACTATGAATCCAGGCTGTAACTTTCTTAAACATAGTGAAGGCTAATAGTATTATTTATTAAAGTTATAAACCAAATATTCTATAAATTTCACTCTTTATCTCTCTAGCTATAAGTTCAATTTCTTCAGTAAATACTTTATTGATTAATTCATCGATTTTCTCCGGGTCTAAGCCTAAAGTATCCTTTAAAACTTTTCTTTCAACATAATTAACGTTAAGCTTATCAATTATCTCAATAGCTTTACGTCTAGCTTTAGCCATTAAGCTTATTAAGTAAAGCCTTCTCATATTTACTTCATTAAGTCTCTTATTTATCTCCCTTAATATGTTGTTAGTTAATCTTAGTGATTTAAGCAGGTCATTTTCTTTCTCTATGTTATCGATAAGCCGTTCAAGATATTTCAAATCATCAAATCCATTAAGTTCTTTAATAGAGCTCCATATGTTAATATTGTATAATCCATTTAAAACATTAAGCTCAATACAGAAGTCGTTGTTTAAAGCATAGTATTTTCTATATGGACCGTATGGACTTTTAACAGTATAGCTTTTAATTACACCTATAGATGCTAGCTTATCTAAATGTATGTGAAGTGATTGCTGTGAAATTTTAAGCTCTCTAGCTAATTCGAGAAAGTATCTAGGTTTGTCTGCAAGTAGTCTAATTATTTTCCTCCTTTCCGGGTTTGCAACTATTGATATTATATCCTCCATACTGATGTTATCATACTGAAGGTATATATAAATCTTACTCTAAATTTTTGAGTAAGCTCTCGTAAATTTTTAAGCGAAAAGTTTATATAAACCTGCTTCCTCTATCTCTAATTAGGTGAGAGAGGTGTTTAGTGAGGATTTTGAAAGGGTCTTTAGCTCTATATTTAGGATGATTGATGATATTGAAAACGCTATTGAGCGGAGAATACGTCGTATAGGTAGAGCAGCATCTACAGCTCTTAAACGACCATATATATACGGCTTAAGTATAGCCTTCACTCCTGAAGGATACCCAGTTATTAGACGCTTCGGCAATGTTAAACTACCGGCTTCAGAGCCTAATGTTAGAACACCATACTACGAAACATCTGTTGATGAGAAGGAGGGTGTATTAACAGTTCTAGTTGAAATGCCCGGTGTTTCAAAGGAGGAGATTAAGCTAAGCTCAACAGAGAATCTATTATCTATAAGTGCTGATGGCAGGATTAGAAGGTATAGTGTTGATATAGATCTTCCCTACGATATAGATCCATCAACAGCTAAAGCATCATACAGTAATGGTATTCTTGAGGTTAAGTTTAAGCTTAAAAGTATTCCTAAACCTAAAGGATTTGAAATAAAAATTGATTAGAGGTATTTATATGAGTGAGAAAAAGCATGTTGTTTTAAGAGTGGAGAACGCTCATCCAAGAGATGTTGGAAGAGGTATTGCAAGACTGGATCCGATGGTTGTGGAGGAGCTTAAACTATCTGCTGGTGATGTTATAGAAATTATTGGTAAGAGAAGGACATTTGCAATAAACTGGCCTGGATATAGTGAAGACTATGGTAAGGGAATTATTAGAATTGACGGCTATACTAGAAGAAATGCTAATGTAAGCCTGGATGAAAAGGTTACTGTAAGAAAGGCAGTAGCTAAACAGGCTGAGAAAGTAGTGCTTGCACCAACAGAGCCCTTAAGAATTGTTGGCGGTGAGGAGTATTTAGCTCAGCTTCTTGAGGGAAGAGTTGTTACTCGAGGTGATTACATACCTGTAGGAATTATGGGTAGGAAGGTTGAGCTTATGGTGGTAAACGTTAAACCATACGCTGATGCTGTAGTTGTTACTTCAAATACTGAAATAGTTATTAGTGAGGAGCCTGTTAAGGCCTTACCTGAAGGATTACCTAGAATAACATATGAGGATATTGGAGGCTTAAAAGAGCAGATACAGAAGATTAGGGAGATGGTTGAGCTTCCACTAAGACATCCTGAACTTTTCGAAAGACTAGGTGTAGAAGCACCTAAAGGTGTTCTTCTCTACGGTCCCCCGGGTACTGGTAAAACACTACTAGCTAAAGCAGTAGCTAACGAGACAAACGCTAACTTCTATAGTATTAGTGGACCTGAAATTATGAGTAAATTCTATGGTGAAAGTGAGGAGAGGTTAAGAGAGATATTTAGGAAGGCTCAGGAAACAGCTCCAAGCATAATATTTATTGATGAAATAGACGCTATAGCTCCTAAAAGAGAGGAGGTTACTGGTGAGGTTGAGAAAAGAGTTGTTGCGCAGCTTCTTGCATTAATGGATGGTCTTCAGCCACGTGGTAAAGTTGTTGTTATAGGGGCAACTAATAGACCGAACGCTATAGATCCAGCACTACGTAGACCTGGAAGATTCGATAGAGAAATAGAGTTTCCAGTACCTGATAGGCAGTCTAGATTAGAAATACTACATGTACATACTAGGAATATGCCTTTAGCGGAGAATGTTGATCTTGGGAAGCTTGCGGATTTAACTCATGGCTTTGTTGGAGCGGATTTAGCTCACCTATGTAAGGAAGCCGCTATGAGGGTTATTAGAAGATTTCTGCCAAAAATAAATCTTGAAGCAGACGTTATACCGGCGGAAATTCTTAACCAGATGAAGGTTACAATGGATGACTTTCTTGAAGCATTAAAGGATGTTGAACCCTCAGCACTACGTGAGGTAATGGTTGAAGTTCCAAATGTAAGATGGAGTGATATAGGTGGGTTAGAGGATGTCAAACAGATACTTAGAGAAACTGTTGAGTGGCCTCTAAAATATCCTGAAGTATTTCAACATATGAATACAAAGCCTCCTAAAGGTGTTCTTCTCTATGGTCCCCCGGGTACTGGTAAAACACTACTAGCTAAAGCAGTAGCTAACGAGAGTGAATCAAACTTCATATCTATTAAGGGTCCTGAAATACTTAGTAAGTGGGTTGGTGAAAGCGAGAAGGCAGTAAGGGAAATATTTAGAAAAGCTAGACAGGCAGCTCCTTGTGTAGTATTTATTGATGAGATTGACGCTATAGCCCCAATGCGGGGTTCAGGACTAGGGGACTCTCACGTTACTGAGAGAATAGTAAGTCAGCTACTTACTGAGCTTGACGGTATTGAAGATCTTCGAAATGTTGTTGTAATAGCCGCAACCAATAGGCCGGATATAGTTGATCCAGCGCTGTTAAGACCTGGAAGATTCGATAAGTTAATCTATGTACCTCTACCAAATACTGAAGCAATTAAAGAGATACTTTCAATACATTTAAAGGGTAAACCGCTTGCTGAAGATGTTAATGTGGATGTATTAATAAGTAAGCTTAAGGGAGCAACAGGTGCTGATATAGCTTCCGTATGTAGTAATGCTGCTATGCTTGCAATAAGAGAGTTTCTACTAGAGAACAGCGATCAGAAGGATTTAAAGAAGAATCTTAATGAGCTTAAAATACGTATGAAGCATTTTGAAGAAGCTCTTAAGGGAGTTAGACCATTATCACAGCAGGAAGTAGCCTTTTATGAATCGTTTGCAAAAAGATACTCAAGAACAGCAGCTGAAGCGAAAATACTACCACCACATATCTCATAATATATTATAGAAATTACCTGAAAACTTCCAGTAGAATGTTAACCAGTAACTATAATATATTTTTCCAGAAAACTTTAAATGTTAAATTCATGTCCACATTTAGGACATTTAGCCATACCACAGCTTCCAGTTACTGAGTATCCACATCCACTGCATGCAAAAGCTCTTCCATAGCTTATTTCAAACCGAAAACCACAATTTGGACATACAAGCAATTCCTTCACAGCATCACCTGCTTTATATCAATAGTATAATATTTAAACTTAACTATGAAATAGGCGGACCTGGCAACTTAACATATTGTATCCAACTTCTTAAGTTGTCACGTCCAAATAGGCAGTCTTGTAAACTTAAGATTAAGAGATATGCGTTATTATGGTGTTAGCTACAATCTTAAATTATTTATTCTATATTTTCAATGTTTATTATTAAGTTCTGTAATTTTTCAGTTAGGATTTTTGCAATATCTGTAAAAACTTTTTCTCTTTTCATGGGATTCTCAATATAAACTGTTAATATGTACTCAAAGCTTTTATTATCAACCTCCCTAACATGTATTACTGGATTCTTTGTTTTAACTATTTCCTTATAGCTTGACAGTATATCCCGTACTCTATCCTCAATATCTGTAAGCTCAATTAATCTATTCATTTTAATTTTAAGCTTAACTGTATGTGGACTCTTATATATCATTATTGGTTTTTGAAATATTTCAATATTTGGAATTTGTATGGTTTTATCCTCACTTATAGATACTTCAATATGTGTTGGAGTTATTCCTTTAATAATCCCTTTTTCATTGTTTATCTCTATGATGTTTCCAATTCTTATATTTTTAACCGATATTATGCCGTAGTATGCTATTAAATTTCCAATAATGTCCTTAATTGAATATAACGCTATACCACTAGCTATTAGAAGTAACCCTACTAGAGTATGTATTATGGTTTCAGACCATGTAATTATTGAAATTATGGTTATGGCTGCAACTGTATATATAAATATTGTGATTATAGCGCTTATTCTCTTAGAATCTTCATAGCTTATAATATGTTTATGTGGAAGTCTTGAAAGAATAAATTCTAGAAGGCGAACTACTAGATAAGCTACTACAATTGTAATAAGTATTCTTAAAACCATTGTAAGTGTTGTCTGGTCAATTATCCACTGCCAGGCTTCAACCATTCCATTCACCCCAATATCTCTTCCAGCTTTTTAATATCATCTACATGGGTTAACATTATAATTGTATCCCCATTCTTCAGAGTATAATCCGGATCCGGATCAATAAATTCCTCACCATTAAATATTGAAATTATTCTTGTTCTTAAAGGTATTATAAGCTCTCTTAGTGCTTTACCTACTACATGCTCACCAATACCTATTGCTACTATTTTAAAGCTTCCTCTCTCCAATTCAAAGATCTCCGCTACTTCTCTTCTTCCTTCAATAATGTTATTTAGTGTATTTGCAATCAGCCTAGGTTTACATAATGGTTTTTCAACACCTAGTCCACTCATAAACTCAGCTATTTTCTCATCTTCTACAAGACTTATAATTCTCGGTACTCCATAGTTCTTAGCAACTATACATGTGAAAAGATTAACTTCATCCCTATTTGTTAATGCAAGTACAATGTCAAACTTATCCAGCTCTATCTCTTCATACACGTTTAAATCTGTAGCCTCTCTATTTAAAACTAATGCATCAGTTTCACTAGCGATAATATCACATGATCTCTTATCTCTATCAATAACTACTACTTCATTACCGCTTCTAGTTAATATCTTTGCAAGTCTTCTTCCAACATCTCCAGCGCCAACAATTAAAATCTTCATCAAAATTGATAATATTTAATCCCAGTTAAACTTTACTATTGATCTATGGCTTTGCAAACTTAAGCATGAAGCTGTTTAAACTATTGAGTTTTTGATGGTTAAATATTTCTTCATTAACATTTAACCAATTTAAATAATCTTAAAGCTAAAGTTTACAAAGCTTTGAAACTGTTGGAAAGGCTTTACATCTGGATAAACCTGAACTTAGGAAGATTTCATTCTTAAAGAGTACGCTATTCAACACTTACATGACTAGTAGATAATACATCTATATGGTATCTAAACCTCTCTAATATTTTTGAAGTATGTTTTGTAAGATTTAGTGTTTCCTAGCAATTCTGTAGATTAGTAGTAGATATGGTAGAATCTCTAATCTTCCTAGAAGCATATATACCATTAGAACTGATTTAATCCATGTAGGGGCTAGATATGAGGTTATATTCATCGTTAATCCTACATTACCTAGAGCGGAAGCAGCTTCAAATATTGAATTTGTTAATGAATATCCCTCAGTACTAATTGCTACCCCACCTATAAATACTAGGAGTATATATATTAATATAAATAAGGCTGTTCTTATCAGTATCTCATCAGTAACCTCTCTATCTCCAATCTTTCTAGTTATTCTAGTGCCTTTCGGTGATGATGCTAGTTTAAGCTCCCATTTTAAAACTTTCAACATTATTATTGTCCTTAAAGTTTTAATACCTCCAGCTGTTGAATCTGTACATCCTCCAAGAATCATAGAAATTATGATCAATGCTTTTGCAGAATCATTAAGCATGTTTAAGTCTCCGATTTGAAATCCACATCCACCAATAGCTGATACTATATGAAAAACCCCAAACATAATGGGGTTTTCAACACTGCTTTTCAGAAAGAGTATGGATACTAGAAGTATAGATATTAGGAATGTTAAAGCTAGGAATACTATGTTTTCCTCATATTTTATAAATTCTCTAATTCTACCCTTCATAAGCTTTGCGTAGGATGGGAAGTTTAAAGCCCCTAGAATAATTACTATTATTGCAGCAATATATGTTTGAATTGACTTGTAGTATCCAATACTTTCAGTTCTCGTACTAAATCCACCGGTTGCTATTGCTGTTAATGCATGGTTTAATGCATCGAAAGGATTCATACCTGCAATTAAGAATAAAACAATACCTAAACATGTTAATAGTAGGTATACTCTAATTATTTTATGAGCTGTTTCAACAGCGCTTGCCTCAACCTTTTCTAAATGCCCCTCTGCAGTAAATATTCTCATTGTTAATAGGCTTGGAGGCGCTATTACTAGAATTGATATGTAAAGTATTCCAATTCCTCCAATCCACTGAGAAATACTTCTCCAAAATAGTAGAGCTAATGGATAGTTCTCAATTGGCGGTTTTAAAACTGTTAATCCTGTTGTTGTAAAGCCACTTATGGATTCAAATAAAGCATCTATAGGACTCATTAATCCTGAAATGCTTACTGCTACTCCATTAACTACCGGTATGAAAATCCATGAAATAACAGCTATTTGAATAGCTTCCCCATAGCTCAATCTTACACTCTCAACTCTAAACCTTCTAAAAACGAAAAACCCTAAAGCAAAGGATATAAGCCCAATGTATAGATATGCAGTTACAATACTTACTTCATCATATTTCCCGCCTAGTATAAGAAATAATCCTAGAATACCTGGAGCAATAAGTGTAAACGATACGGTCATGAAAACTATTCCAAGAGCAGGTATAAGTGTATACTGTAATGAAATACCTCTAGCCATAACCCCACCAGTTAACTATCTACTAGTTCTAAATACTTCTAATATACTGGTAATAAAATCTGTAAAATCATGCTGTTTACCTAGTACTGATTTAAAAATACATATAGGTAGAGATTCAACAATATGCTTTACAGCTTCTCCCAATATACACATATTTATGATTTCACCTTAACCGTATGTTATCTAGTTCACATTTAAATTTTATCATGAACAAGTGGGATATTGTCGAGTTAGCATGCAGTAAACTCATAAAGTTTAAGGATTAGCTTAACAGTATTAATAAGTGATGTAGACTTAAGATGTGGGGCTATAGTAGCCGTAAGGTTTAATTATATTGGTTAAGTTTAAATTCCTTAATTTAAACTAGTTAATGATAGCTTTGGAAAGATCTGGAGTGGCTTATCTTCCTCTTCATGGTGGAAAGGCGCCAAGCTGGCTTATTAGGAGAATGGTTAGACTCGCAGATGCTATTGTTAAAATCATTGTAGACGAATATGGAGTACATGAGTTTTTAAGAAGAGTTTCAAATCCATTCTGGTTTCAAAGCTTTGGCTGTGTATTAGGGTATGATTGGCATTCTTCAGGTGTTACAACAGTGGTTTCTGGTGTTTTAAGGTCAGCTTTAAAATGTGAAAGGCATGGTCTTGCTGTTGGTGGCGGTAAGGGTAAGCGTTCAACTCAAACCCTGAATGATATTGAAGTTATAGGTAACTTATTCAATTTATCAACATCTAAAATTGAGAAATTAAAGTATGCTAGTAGAATTACAGCTAAAATTGATAATGCTGCTATTCAGGCAGGCTATCCTCTATATCATCATGCTTTTATAGTTTCTGAAGATGGAGATTGGGCTGTTATACAGCAGGGTATGAATATACATGATAAAACAGCTCGTAGATATCATTGGCTATCTACAGCTATTAAAAGCTATGTTAATGAACCCCATACAGCAATAGTTGGCGATACTGTGAGGAGAAGAGTTTTAGATATGACTTCAAGCAATAGTGAAAACTGTAGGAAATTATGTGTAGATTTAGTTAAAGAAGGCCCAAACAAGGTTTTAAACGCATTAAGATCTATAAAGCCAAGATATCAAGAGAGCCTGGATAAATGGCTTTCCAGCTCAAGCATCAGTTATAATATAGATACATTATGTATGCCCTCCAGTATTAATTGGGATGCTTTAAGAAATGCCTATGAAATTAAGCCTAAGAACTTCGAGGAGCTTCTAACTATTAAAGGTATAGGGCCAGCTACAGTACGTGGACTTGCTTTAATTTCAGAAATTATCTATGGTACTCCCCCAAGCTGGAAAGATCCTGTGAAATACTCATTTGCTTTTGGAGGTAAGGATGGTGTTCCATTCCCAGTAGATAGGAGAGCAATGGATGAAGCTGTAAAGTTTCTAGTAGAAGTTATTGAAAAAGCTGAAATAAACGACTATGAAAGAATAAATTCTCTTAAAAGACTTAGAGGTTATTACAATACTTAAATTCTACCATTAAGTAACGGTAATACTGTCAAGTTTGATGCTTAACTAGCTAATTGATTAGAATGTACTTGACTATAATGTTTATGTAGATTCTTAGCTTCACCCCATATATACTACATGACCTAGTATTTTGGGGCCCATCATAAATGAGCTTGTTAAAATTACGATTTTAGAGGATTTGAAGCATGTCTATGCATACTAAAGATAGTTTACCATAGCTTCGTAGTGGAGACTAGGATTTTCAATAGCTATATCTTAAGGAAATAATATTAGGTATTCATAATAACATGGTAATAACCTATAGAAAATGAATAAAGGCTGAGGTGGAGGTGTTAAGATTTTGGAGTAGTAGATGAAGCATGGCTTAGCATAAATTTTAATTGCTATGTTTAGCCATTTTAATCTGTAAGTGGTTTTGCTTCACTCCACTTTTTATTAAAGAATTCTTTAAATATTTCAAGAATTCCATCATTAGTTGAGTAGTGTGGTAGATAGTATACAGGTTTTTCACCTTTAGAAGCCCATATTAGGAATACTATTTTCTTATTGTCAACTATTGTTCCTCTTAGTGGATGCCATTCTTCAGCTAATAGTTTAACATTAGCTCCTACTTCTTTAAGCTCTAGGGCTACTCTTCTTGAGGCTTCATCAGCTATTTTCATTAAAACTCTAATAGTAACTTTTCTGTCAAGACATGAAATTAATGCTTCACGAACTTTATTATACCATCCAAATGTTAAAGTGAAAATATCAATACTTCTCTCAGCTTCAGAGATTGTTTTAAATGTGTAAACCTCCATTTCATCAAGGCTGGCTAGAGGCTGTATGAGCTGCTCAGCTTTAATACTGTATTTGGTTTCTCTATATATTTTAAGAATATCATCCCTAATTTTTAATCCGAGATTTCTAATTTGACTAGCTCTATCTTCAAGGTTTTTAATGTAGTTTAGCACTAGGCCCGATATAGCAGTTTCAGGTTCTGTAGCCTCATAAGTATTTGGTAGCTCAAACACTGGCTTAATAAGCCTCTTTACTGTTAGAGCCTCCAGGATCTTCTCAGCATCCTGATCGCTAATTCCTAGTTTTAGCTTTAGGAAATCTGTTGAGGCTCTATGTTCTTTAATGATTAGTAGGTAGCTTTCAGCCTCTTCTCTACTTAAGCCAAGCTGTATTAGGCCTCTAACAATACTTTCCATAAGTCACCACAATATGAGAGCTAATAAATTTAACTCTAAAATTACTGCTTCTAAATGTTTTTAAGTATTGGAGTATAATGTATTGGGCCCGTGGCGTAGTGTGGAAGCGCGCCGGCCTCAGTGTTTGGCTAGCGGATGAGGGAGGAAAGCCGGTGGTCAGGGGTTCAAATCCCCTCGGGCCCGTTTAAATCCTCTAGATTTCTTTCTAGTATTTGTGAGGATTATGCTTTTCCTTACTAGTGGAGCTAGGGTTTTTGATACTTCATCTATGTTTTCCTTAAGCTTATCATAGTAGTTTAGGAATATTTTCCTAGTAAACTCCACTACCTCACTTCTTGTTTTAACTCCTTTTGCAACCTGTGATATCTGTGTTTCGATGAATGCTCTTACATCTGGTTTAACAGCTTCCGGTATTATGTTGTCTAGTGATTTTATTAGCTGTATGCCTAGAGGTGTTGGTATACATCGTTTATTTTTAATGTAGAAGTATCCTCTCTTAATGTTTGTATATATGTGATCTTGGATTGTTGCATCTGTTCCAATTCCCTTAGCCTCCATTAGCTTTATTAGCTCTGCCTCTGAGAGGTATGGTGGTGGTAATGTTTCCCCCTCTTTTAACTCTATTTTTAATACTTCAATTTCTTCTCCAATATTTAGCTTCGGTATGTTTTTCTCACTGATTCTTTCATAGAAGTATATTTCAAGATAGTTTTCTCTAGCAACTCTTAACCCCTCAGCTATAAACTTCTCTCCTTCAATCTCCAACTCTAAACGTTGAGACTCAATTAAAGCTGGCTTACTTAGTGTTGCTAAGAAGTGTCTAGCTATGAAGTCATATATTTTCCAAGCATTTCCTGAAAATTTTTCAGTAATAACTTGTTTTGAGGCTATTCTTGTTGGATGTATTGGTGGATGAGCTTTATCATCTTTCCCCCCTCTTGTTGGTTTAAATCCCTTAAGGATTTGGGCTTCAATATATTTATTGTAGTCTACGTTTTTTGAAAGCATTTGAACAATTTCTATTAAGTTTATTGTTGATCCATATATTTCAGTTTCTGTTCTGGGGTAGCTTATGTATCCATGTTGGTAAAGTTTCTCCGCAATGTCTAGAGCTGTTTTAGATCTAATATTTAGGAATTTACTTACTCTACTTTCAAACTCTATGGTGTTTAGTGGTTTTGGCGGATTCTTTGTTTTTATGCTTGATTTAAAGCTTTTAGTATAGGCTCTTAAAGCATTCTTAATTTTGCTATATATTTCCTCAGCCTCCTCTCTACTATTTATTCTTCCTCTATGGTGTTCAGCTTCAAAAACTACCCCGTTAGCCTTAAGTACACATGTAATTCTATAGAATTTTTCAGCTTTGAATTTCTCTCTCTGAATTTCTCTTTGAACTACAAACCATAGAGTAGGTGTTTGACATGGTCCAAAGCTTAGAAAATGTCCTCTAGGAAGAGCGTTACGAAGTGTTTTTCTAACACTTAATGTTAAAATTCTTGTAAATGCTGATCCTATTGTTAAATCAATAATCATTCTTGTAAAGCATTTTTCAGCTAGAAGCCTATTAGGTTCTTGAGGATTGTTTAATGCCTGTAAGATATCTCTTTCCGTAACTGCTGAAAACCATAGTCTCTTAGCTTCAAAGTATTTATTAATCTGCTCTAGTATTTTAAGAGTTTCAAACGCTATACTTTCCCCTTCAGAATCGGCGTCAAGCGCTAGTAAGGCGTAACGTATACTTCTACCAATATCTCTTAAAGCTTCAACATATCTATAGCTTCCCTTCTCGATAACCTGTATCGGATCTATGAAGAATAGATCACGTGGATCTACTTCAGCCCACCTATTATATTTACTTGGATAATCGTAGTTTAGAATATGTCCTTTAAGACCTATTGAAGCCCATACTTCATTATTTAATTTGAAAACATAGTATTCAACATTGTAGCTATACATAATTCTGTATCTGTTCTTGGAAAGTATTTCAGCAAACATTCTTGCAACTGATGGTTTTTCAGCTATGATCAGCACATCGATACTCAATAGCTTCCCCCAATACTGTTAAAGCCGCTATCATGATGAAATTACATAAAGCTTTTAAGTTTTTCCGATTTTTATATGGGATGATGAAAAGGAGGTGAGTAGACTATAAGATGATTTAAAGCCGTTTTCTGAATTTACATCATAATATAATTTATTATAGGTTGCTGTTTTTCATCATGTTTGAATTCGTAATTCCTACTTAAGGAAGCCTCAGATTCAGACGTGGAGTAGGCTATGTATTAGTCATTAATTTTAAGCATGTTTAGCTAATTTGAATACATATAATTAAATCATAAGTTTAACTGTTTCTTAATTGCCGAATTACATATAGGCCTATAAGTTCATGATAACATGTAACACATAATGGTTTATATTCCCCACCATTATTAAGCGAGTATAACGGTTTTAGACCTGAACTAAAATTTATTAAATCGTTTTTTGTAAGTTTTCTCCCGCATTTACTGCATTTAAACCTTATACTTTTACTTTTTCTTGAGGCTAAACGCCTTCGCATTAGAGAATCCCTAAAATTTATAGATTTACATATCTTAATTTCTTATTTGAAAGTTTTAAGGGAAAACTGGTTTTCAGCTAATGTTTTTTTAACGTAGCTATTAAACAGCTTTTTAAATACTTAACTGAAATACACATTCATACAGTGGGCTAATCTGATAGTATTTATTTAAACGCTAATATGCTTCCAGCCATCGAATATATGAATCCCCTATTCTCTTAAGTGCTAACGCAAACTCCCTACTTAAAAAGTATCTTTTTTCATCTGGGCTATACTTCACCATTCCTAAAGGCACAAGGAATTCAAATAAGACTTTATAAGCTAAACTTCTACGTTTCCTTCCAAATCTTCTTTTAATAAATTCCGACATTTCATCAGATGTAATATTGTATATTGGTGTAGTTCTTCCATTTGCTATAGCTAGTCTTTTAACCTCTTCAAGTATTATGTATGCTGCTCTCCTATATGATTCACCTTTTGAAAACACTATTTTTACAACCTCCTCTATATTCATCCTTGAGCTTATACTATCAGCTATGAAGTACATATATCCAGATTTACGTTTCCTAGTTTTCGGTCTTCTCGGCATTTCAACCTCCTAATATTAGGAGCTATCCTAAATACTTTTACATAGTGCTCGATAAGAAAGCCTACGGTTTTAACTGTTGGGTGTTGATAGGTTTAGAGGGTGTGCTCTTATACTGTTGGCGAGTCTGCTGGATGTGGCTTGATGCTGAAAGCTGGATAATACTTCAGCCGGGAAGGGGGAGTAGTTCAAACGTTTAATATAAGTTTTTCTCACGGTATTAATCCTGAAGAAGTAGTTAAAAGAGTTCAGCATATATTTGCTGATAGCTTATGAATGGTGATGTGGTTAATGCTAGTACATATATTTTTCAGAGTGTTGAATGGGTATGTGTGGGAGTTCTTAACTTCAGCTGGGAAGAGTATTGGCTGGTAGTACTATATCTCGTATAGAACGGCAATTGGTGATTCGAAGCTTGAAAATGCTTCTTTCCAAGCTTTCCCTACAGCTATTAATACAAATATACCTGCAACACTTGCTCTACATTTATCAACCATTTTAATAAGCTTTGAAACTGTTCTTCCTGTTCTAATAACATCATCAACTATTAGAACTCTATCTTCTCTTCTAATTAATCTTCGCGGTAGATATAATGTAATCCTCATAGTAGGGCTTACAAGAACATAGCTCTCCTCTATGAAGCTATCTGTTGATGGATCCTTATGGGTTTTAGCTACTGCTATTGGTACGTTTAGCATTGTCGCTATTGATGTTGCAAGCGGTATACCGTCGATTGCTGCTGTTAAAACCTTTGTCACCCCTTTATCTGAAAACTTTATGAATGCTTCTTGAGATGCTCTCCTCAGTATTGAGATATCGTAGGCAATACTGCTTAGATCAAATAGTCCATCCTCGTTTAGTTTTAGTCTACTCCTAATAAGCATTCCAACATCATCATATTTCCTTAATGATCTTAATAGTTCACGAGCTGACTTCTCACTTGGAAGAACATCACCCTTAATATATCTACATAGTAGAGTTTTAGGTATACCCGTTATTTCCTCAAGCTTACTGTAGGAATAAATTGTTTTAAGTCTTTTTAAACAGTCAATAACTGAGATTCTGAACTGTATACTCTCCACCTTTCTCAAAATATGCACCTATTAACTCAGCTATTTAAAATATAAAAACTTAACTTGTTATAGAGACTGTATGGATTACTTCAAGATTTATCTTTCGCCTTTATTAACTTTCAAATTATAAAGCCTATGGAGAATTAAAACTGGTTACCTGCAGTTTTAATCTGCAGATACATTATAACATAAGCTTTACGCTTATAATCTACTCCTCCAAGTTTCAAATACATGTATCTAGCTATCAATTTTGACGTTTATAGGAATGTTTAAGTACTTAGTCTAAATAGGTGTTTATGCTAATAGTATCTGGATCTTCATGTAGATATCTTGCGGTAAACGTATCGAGATTAATTAATGCTCCACTAATTCCTAGTGAGTGTAAGGTTTTTCCTGATGGTGAAATTTATGTAAGGATTGATGGTGATGTCTCAGGTAAACCTGTAGCTGTATTTCAAAGTTTTGCTTTAAACCCTAATGATTATCTTGTTGAGTTTATGTTACTTACCGATTTGGTAAGAGATCTTGGTGCAAGTAAAATTATAGCTGTTATACCGTATTTTGCATATGCTCGCCAAGATGATAGATTTAAACCTGGTGAAGCATTAAGTATTAAAACTATCGCCTCTATATTCAAGAGCTTAAACATCGCCTCTATAGTTACTATAGATATGCATCTTCATAGAGTTAGTAATCCGTCAGAACTGTTTAAAATTCCTGTTTATAATTTATCAGCGATGGAGCTTCTTATAGACTATGTAATGAATGTTTTTAAGCCAGAATCCCCTATTGTTATTGGACCTGATGAAGAATCTAAACAGTGGGCTGAAATAGCTGCTAGAAGAGCGAATATTGACCATGATGTTCTGGAAAAGATCAGATATGACTCTCATAGGGTTGCTATTAAGCCTAGAAGACTTAACATTTATGGTAGGGATGTGATTGTAGTTGACGATATTATAAGTACTGGCGGAACTATGGTTGAAGCTGTTAAAGCATTAAGAAGTTACGGTGCTAGAAGAGTTATTGCAGTATGTACACATCCAATTCTTACTGGTCAAGCATTACCAAAAATATTAGAGGCTGGCGCTGAAGCTATTGTTGGAACCGATACTGTTCCAAGTCCAGTAAGCTATGTTTCAGTTAAAACAGTTATTGCCGATTTTTTAAGTAGATGTATGATATAACAAATGTGAAGTAAAGGCTGGCTACATCGACATACATAGATCCTAGTATTCACTAAACCCCTCATGAAGGTTAATATATTCGTAAGTTGTTGAAAGCTGGGAAGAGTAGCTTAAACTTATAAGCTACATAACCAGTTCTTAAGAATCAATGATTTAACTAAGCTTAAATATTTGGATTAATCTATGTATTTATGGATAAAATACCTATTGTACTAACTATTGCTGGCAGTGATTCCTGTGGCGGTGCTGGTATTGAAGCTGACCTAAAGGTTTTTGCTGCTTTAAATGTTCATGGAGTAGTTGCATTAACAGCTATTACAGCTCAAAACACCTTCTCCGTCTCCGGAGTTTTCAGTGTACCTGCAGACTTTGTTGGTAGGCAGATTGATTCTGTTGTTGAAGATTTTGGAGTTGATGCTGCTAAAACAGGTATGCTTTACTCAGAGGATATTGTTAGTGTAGTGTCTAGTAGGGTTAGAAGATATGGTTTCCCAGTTGTTGTTGATCCAGTAATGATTTCCAAGAGTGGTGCTCAGCTTTTAAAAGGGGATGCTGTGAAATCTATGGTTAAAGAACTTCTACCACTTACAACTGTTTTAACCCCAAACATACCTGAGGCTGAGGTTCTTTCCGGGCTTAAAATTGGAAATGTTAACGATATGGTTAAGGCTGCTGGAATAATATGTGAGTATGGTGTTAAAGCTGTTGTTGTTAAGGGAGGCCACCTTAAGGATAAGGAATCTCCTGATGTTCTAGTATATGATGGAAGGGTTGAGGTACTTCCATCACCACGTATAGAGTCTAAAACAACACATGGAACAGGATGTATTTTTTCAGCAGCTATAGCTGCTGAAATTGCTAAGGGTTTAAGCATAGTGGATTCTGTAAGGAGGGCTAAGGAGCTTACTACGTTAGCTGTAAGGTATGGTTTAAACATTGGTAAGGGCTATGGACCAGTAAATCCTATGGTGATGCTGTACCGTGAATCCTCAAGATATCAGGTCATTAGGGAGGTTGAGGAGAGCTTGAAGTTATTAAAACATGTACATAGCTTAGAGTATTTCATACCTGAAGTTGGAATGAATATCGCTATGGCATTACCATACGCTACAAGCATAAACGATATAGCTGCAGTTCCTGGAAGAATTGTAAAATCAATCAATGGTGTTAAAATTCCTGAATGTGTTAAATTCGGTGCATCGTCACATTTAGCAAGATATATTCTAAAAATCATGGATTACAACGCTAATTTAAGATCAGCATTAAACATTAAGTATGATTCTGAGGTTTTAAAGGCTCTTAAGGGTTTAGGTCTTAAGATATCATCATATGATAGAAGGCTTGAGCCTGAAGAAATTAAGAATATTGAGGGAGCTACAATTCCATGGGGTGTTGAACAGGCAGTATCTAAATGTGGATTCGTACCAGAAGTTATATACCATACTGGAGATATAGGTAAGGAGCCTATGATAGTGGTTTTTGCTGAAAATGCAAGAAAAGCTGTAGAGATTCTTATAAGAGTATGTGGTGAGCTTAAAATATAGTATAATTATTCAATGTTAAACCCATGGCTTAAGATAGTTAATTATTAAGACTAAAGCTAATTTAGGATTTGATGGAGTTAAGTCTTAAACTTCATTCTACAGTATGGAAAAGCTTTTAAGAAATCTTCTAATTTAACTATGGATTAGGAATGATTGATCCTAAAACCATTGAAAATACCTGTATTGAAATTATTAGAAAAGCTGCCATATATCTACCAGATGATGTTAAAAATGCTTTGAAAACAGCTTACGATAATGAGGTTAGTGATGTAGCTAAAGCTCAGCTTAAAGCTATTCTTGATAATGTTAAGCTTGCGGAAAGTATTGGAGCACCGATATGTCAGGATACTGGTATTATGATCTTCTTCGTTAAGGCTGGATCTTCATTTCCAGGTATTAAATATATTGAGGAATCAATTATTAACGCTACACGTATAGCAACTAGTGAAGTACCGTTAAGACCTAATGCTGTCCATCCATTTACAAATAAAAACTCAGGTGATAATACTGGACGTTTTATACCCTATATTCACTGGAGTATTGCTGATGGTGACTCATTAGAAATTACGGTTATGCCTAAAGGTGGGGGGTCTGAAAACGTCTGCAAGTTTAGGATGTTAACACCTGCTGAGGGAATTGAGGGTGTGAAGAAATTCATTATTAGCTCAGTTCTTGAAGCTAACGGTATGCCATGTCCTCCTACAATTGTAGGTGTTGGTATTGGTGGTTGTGCTGATTTATCCATGGTTTTAGCTAAGAAAGCACTACTGAGGCCTCTGAATCAGAGAAGTTTAGAGCCTCAGATAGCTGAAATGGAGGTGGAGCTTTACAATCTACTAAATGAAACCGGTATTGGACCTATGGGTTTAGGAGGTAAAACAACAGTTCTCGGCGTTAATATTGAGTATGCGCATAGACATGTAGCAAGTCTTCCTGTTGCTGTAGCTTTTAACTGCTGGGCTGCAAGAAGAGCTTCTGCAGTAATATATGCGGACGGCTCCTATAAGATATTGGGGTGATTTACGATGGAGTATAGGCTTAAAACTCCTCTTTCAGAGTTTGATGTTCGAGCCCTTAGAGTTGGCGATATAGTATATCTTTCAGGCACTGTATACACAGCTAGAGATCAAGCTCATAGGAGAATTCTTGAAATAATCGGTAGGGGAGGGGTATTACCTGTAGATTTTAGAGGTATGGCTATATATCATTGTGGACCAATAGTTAAAAGAGTTGATGAGGGATGGGTTGTTGTAGCTGCTGGACCAACAACAAGTACTAGAATGGAGCTTTATGAATATGATGTAATAAAAAATCTTGGTGTTCGAATGATTATCGGTAAGGGAGGTATGGGTTTAAAAACAGCTGAAGCCTGTAAAGATCATGGTGCAGTATATACTGAATTTACCGGGGGTGCTGCTGTTCTTGCAGCTCAATCTATTAGGAGGGTTAAAGGTGTTGAGTGGCTTGATTTAGGAATGCCTGAAGCATTATGGATACTTGAAGTTGAAAACTTCGGTCCTTTAACTGTAGTTATTGATTCTTATGGTGCTAATATTCATGAAGACATAAATAAAAAGGCATATGAGAAAATGGGTTTATCTCCTAAATAACTACTTACCCTTTTTTAGCTCTTGTATAAGTACTGGTATAACTTGGAATAGGTCTCCAACAATACCGTAATCTGAAACATTGAATATTGGAGCTCCAGGATCCTTGTTTATCGCTATTATTGTTTTAGCTCCCTTAATTCCAGCTACATGGTTTGCAGCTCCACTAATTCCTACAGCAATATATATTTTTGACTTAATAGATTTACCTGAAAACCCTATCTGCCTGGTTTGCGGTAGCCATCCTCTATCAACTATTGGTCTTGAACATCCTAAAACCCCTCCAAGTGTTTTAGCAAGCTCCTCAACAACAGGTATCTTCTCTTTAGCTCCTACACCTAATCCAACCCCTACAACAATGTCTGCTTTTGAAATATCTATATCCTCAATTTCAGGCTTAATTACTTCAAGATGCTTAACTCTTAACTCTACTGGTGGAGTAGTAACTTCAAATATTTCTCCTCTAGCTTGAATTGGTTTAGCTGGCTGAAATACTCCAGACCTAATTGTTGCTAAGTATGTTTCTGACTGTTTTAAACTTATCCTCACATTAACTCTACCACCATATGCTTGTCTAACAGCATTAAGTCTTCCATCTCTCAACTCAATATCTACACAGTCTGTTACTAGGGGGAGATTTAGATAAGATGATAAGCCTGGCATTAAATCCATGCCGTATGATGTATGCCCCATTAGAACCATTAATGGCTTAACATCCTTTATAAGCTTAGATATTGTGTATTTATATATTTCAAAATCGTAATATGTAACTTTAGGGTTTTCAGCTATGTAAACCTTATTAACGTATTCTCTTAGTTTTTCCGCTAGGGGCTTAATGTTTGAACCTATAATTATTGATGTAACATCTAAACCCTCCTTACCTGCAATATCGTGTGCTTTCGCTATAGCTTCAAGACAGGAGCTTCTCAGCCCCCCCTCTCTATGCTCAGCTATAACTAAAATTTCCTTCATCTCCTCACCCGCTCTTTAATGTATTGTTAATGATTAAGGCAAGTTTAGCTGCAGCTTCTAATGGAGTTCCAGTAATTATTTGAGCTGCTCTTTCAGCTTTAGGTATATACATTTCTTCAATAAATATGTTCCTCCATGAATTTATCATCTCCACATCCAGATTCAATTCTTTAGCTGTAATTTTCTTTATAGGCTTCTTTTTTGCAGCTAGAATCTTTATAAGAGCTGCATATCTTGGTAGGTTAATGCCTGTTTGAGTAGTGATTAGTGCTGGCATCTTAATTTCAACATTCTGTTTATATCCTTCTTCAAGCTCCCTATGTACAAGAATCCTCCCACCATCTAGAATCTGTATTTTTACAGCTAGTGTTGTATATGGTAGTCCAAGGATTTCAGCTATCATCGGTCCAATCTGCATATAGCTATCGTCAACTGCCTGACATCCAGTTAATATAAGATCATACTTTATGCTTTTTAAGACTTCAGCTAGTGCTTTTGACGTTATGTATGGATCCGGTTTTTCAAATAATTTATCACATATAAGTATTGCTTGATCAACTCCTTTAGCATAACATTCCCATATAACCTGCTCAGCATATGTAATTTCCTTCTCACTAGATAGGGAGAGAACAGTTACAGTTCCACCATGTTTTTCTTTTAGTAGAAGAGCTTCCTCTAATGCGTTTTCATCACTATCATTTATTTTAAATTTTAATCCTGTTTTAACAATGTCCTTACCGCTTTGGTCTATTTTCACTCTTTCCTCAATGTATGGTATTGCCTTTACACAAACTACAATATTCATTAAACCACCGTTAATCATAGTTTACTAATCTTAATAAACTTAACGAAGGTTAAATACGGTATGCTAAGCTGTCTTCTAGTAGCCTGTAAACTTAGTATAATAATTACTCTATTAGTAGACTCTATGTAAACCAAGTCTTAATCCACTACTAACTAAATTCGTTCTAATAATAGTAGCTTAGCGAGATTATATAGTCATTACGTGTTAGAGAATATTAATGTAGTTTCAAAATGGTAAATCTTGGATAAAGCTAAGATATGAATTCCTAAATTAGGAATGGTTAGAAGTGTGTAAAACTCATCAATTATGCTTTTATCCATCCTCTTTAAACTTTAATTAATAAACTACTTCTAATAGTTTCTACATTCTTCAAGTTATTAAACTCTTAGTTTTGCCATGTATATCTTAAGGGTTTTATTTGAAGAATGTGGTTTACATTATGGGTTTATTGCTTAAAGCTTGAGGATATTTACTATATCGGATAATACATTACTATACCTTTTAGTTAGTATAGTAATATCTTTAATATCATGTTTTGTAAGTGGTGGTGTTTTAAGTATTTTTATAGGCTTAGCTTTACTGGCAACATCGTAAAATACTTTTGTAGCTTTTTGATCGTTGATGGTTTTATAGAATTCTTTAGTGTTGTAGATTATAATGTGTCCTGGTGATACTGCAAGAACTATTGTTGAGTTTTCCACTCCACTCCAGGGATATATTGAATCGTTAAATCCCTCAACAACTAGTAAATCAGAGTTTTTAGATACTAGCCTATAGCAGGAATCAACAGCTTTATAGTAGTATTCCTCGTGGATTTTTATGAATTCGCTAAATTCACTTATTGGTATAAGCCTACTAATTTTGATTTTTAGTTTTTTAATGATTTCGTCGAGAGGTATTATATCCTCATTAACATTATAGTATATTATATGCTCCAGCTCCTCCCTATGAGCGATTGTGAGCCTTCCAATATACATCAAGTTATAAACTGTTGAGTTAAAAATATTGTTAATACTGTTTTTATCTATTAATTTTACAATATTCGGTATTGTTGTTAATATATCAGCTGGATTTAGAGCCTCTATCGGTATCTTGACGTTTACTAGTTTCCACATTTCATATGCATCCTCACAGAAAACACTTCCAACTCTTAAACACTCTAAATAGTAGTCATACTGCTGCCAGAAGCTATGTCCAGATAGTGGTTTAAAGGCTGAAACCTTAATTCCCATTGAAGCCACATACTCTATTAATGCTCTACATAATGTTGTCTTACCGGAGCTTTCACTAAATACCCCGCATACGAAAACCTGTTTCATAATAACTTCCACTACAGCAAGCTTAAATATTCTTATTTAATTATATTTAAGGTGAAGTATTCTGTCTAGAAGGTTAGCGATTATTAAGATTGGTGGATCCGTTATTACAGATAAGGAGAGGATTTTTACTCCTAGAATGGATGTAATAAACGGTATTGCACATGAATTATCAATTGCTCTAAAAAATTGGAGAGTAGTGCTAATTCATGGAGCAGGCTCCTTCGGACATCCATTAGCTTATAAGTATAGTTTACATCTTGGATTTAAGGATAGGAATCAAATTATTGGAGTTGCTGAAACAAAGCTTAGTATGATTAGGCTAAGTGAAATTGTGGTTGAATCTCTAGTTAGGCATGGTGTTTCAGCTGTGCCTATGTATCCTATGGATTTTATGGTTATGGCTGATTTCAGGATAAGTAGAGTTTTTATAGAGCCTATTAAAATGCTTTTAAGCCTTAACATAACCCCTGTAATATGTGGTGATACGGTTCTAGATGTGAAGCATGGATTTGGCATACTTTCAGGTGACCAGATTGCTTCAAGAATAGCTTCTGAAATCGGTGTTGATAAGGTTGTTTTCGGAACTGATGTTGATGGGGTTTATACATCCGACCCTAAAAAGTCGGTGGATGCTAAGCTTATAGATACTATAACTCCATCAAGCTTTAGTGAAGTTATTAATTTTGTTGGCTGCTCAACATTTAATGATGTTACTCAAGGAATGCTTGGAAAGCTTAGAGAGGCATTAATACTTGCAGAGAAAGGTATTCAGGTAGTTATCGGTAACGTACTTAAATATGAGAATCTACGTCCTCTTCTAGATGGGGGAAATATTAAATGTACAAGGATAATACCTAACAAACTCTAAATTTAGATTCCCATTAAGATCGTTGTCTTCTTAACCTTTAGGATGAGTAATACTATCTCTATGCTAGGAGTTTAATAAACTTGAAACTTCGGATTTAGGGAGTATTGACTATATCTCTCTATAGTTGTATTATTTTACATGGTTAATGATTATGTATTGTTGCTATATTGAAATCCGCATTTAGAGGATTTACAGAGGCTACAATCATATTTTCTTACTGTTAAGTCGTATTGTTTATGTGTTTTACACATAAGTCCTTTAGCTCTAATAATGTTGCAGATTTTACAGTATTGAATTACCTGTTTGTTTCTACTAATATTTTCCACTATGATTTTATTGATGAAGCGGATGATTTCATCATGTATTTCAGGAATATTGTCAATACTTATAGCTCCCCCTCTTACCCCTCTAATGTACTGGCTTACAGCAGCTTGAGTTATATTTAGGGATTCCGCTATTTCCATCTGTTTAAATCCAAGCTCATTATACATTATCTTTACAATTGCAGATCTAATAGCTGGAATTACTGCTTTTACAGCTACTTCACATGGTAGAAGCATATAAATCAATGTTATATTGTGGAGAGCCTAATAAACCTTATTCCCTACTTAGCTTTCCAACAATTTCCTTAGCTTTATCAAATCTAATCTTTCCCTCTTTAATCATTTCTTCAACAACTCTATCTATCATTTCACCCTTAGCGCCAGCCATAATTGCAATGTTTCTAGCGTGAAGCTTCATATGGCCTTTCTGAATCCCCTCTGTTACAAGAGCTCTTAATGCTGCAAGATTCTGGATGAGTCCTACAGCTCCCATAACCTCCCCAAGCTCTCTTGCAGTTTTAACTTTAAGTATTTTTAGAGCTATTCTTGCAATTGGATGTGTTTTAATAGCTCCACCAACAATTCCAACAGGAATAGGTAGTTCAAGAACACCTGTAAGATCGCCGTCCTCACTCTTCTCCCATGTAGTTAGTGTAGTATACCTTCCACTTCTAGCAGCATATGCATGTGCTCCTGCTTCAATAGCTCTATGATCCTGAGCTGTGGCAAGAGCTACAGCCACTATTCCATTCATAATTCCCTTATTATGTGTTGCAGCTCTATAGGGGTCTGCAGCTGCGAAAGCCCATGCTGAAACTATTCTATCAACAATATCTTCCCCACCAAGCTCCTTCTTATCAACAACTACTCTAGCCCTGACAATTCGTTTATCAGGAAGATTTGATACTATTCGAAGATATACTTCTCCATTAGTAATCTCCTCCAAGTATGGTGCTAATGCTTCAACCATGGTGTTAACGGTGTTTGCACCCATAGCATCCCTAACATCAACAATAAGGTGGATAATAACCATTAAACCCTTTAAAGTCTCCAATACCCTAACCTCAATATCCCTAGCTCCACCACCAAGACTTACAAGTACTGGATCCTGCTCATTAGCAATTCTTAACAATTCATCTTTATGTTCAAGTATTAATGCCCTCTTACTCCAAGGATCCCTAACATTAACTAGCTGAATCTGCCCAATCATTAACGAATCTGTACTGCACGCCTGTATACCCCCCTTACTTCTCGTAATTCTAGCAGCATTACTTGCAGCAGCAACAACAGAAGGCTCCTCTATAACCATTGGAATTATGTAATCACGACCATTAATAAGAAAGTTTACAGCAACTGCAAATGGATACGTTATTCCACCAATAACGTTCTCAATCATTCTATCAGCTAACTCAACACCTAAATTCCCAAAGTTACTAAGAGCTTCAACCTCCCCACTAGTTAATGACGCATATTCAGCAACAATCTTTAACCTCTCCATAACTGGAAGCTTATAAAAACCCGGTATTCTAGATGTTTCCATAATACACTTAGAATTTAATACTTAAAAACCTCACGCTAAACCAAATATTGATTTCCTTCCCTATGGGATTTAACTCCTCCACAGCTTAGACTACTCTCCACAAACTGAATTTTGAAGATTTCACCATATGCCGTAAGGAAGCTAACAGGCTTCAGCTATAGGAGGAATTGCAACCACAATATTTTAAGTATTCTTTCGGCTGGGGTTAGCTGTATGGTTTAGTTTCCGTAGGATTGATGCCTCCGTCAGCAGTCATGTCTTGAAGGATTAAGGGTGTAGATAGCATCAAATCAGCCAGAGCCTCAAGCCAACGTTCTTTAAACGTGGTTAGCTGATTTCTGGTGATATCTCTAAGCCATGAGATATCACCACAATCTTATGAAAAGATTTATAGGTTTTTACACTATAACCTATCGGCGGTTTCATGGAGGTTATAAGTCATGATATTATAATAGTTGGTGCTGGTATTGCTGGTTTAAGAGCTGCTATAGCTGCTGCTGAGTATGACTCTAAGCTTAGTATTGGCGTGTTGAGTAAGGTTTATCCTACCAGGTCCCACTCAGTATGTGCGCAGGGTGGTACTGCTGCGGTGTTAAGAGAGGGGGATTCATTAGAGCTTCATGCATGGGATACTGTTAAGGGATCTGACTTTCTTGCTGATCAGGATGTTGTAGAGCTATTTGTTAATAGAATGCCTGTAGAGATTGTTAAGCTTGATCATTGGGGATGCCCATGGAGTAGGGATGAGGATGGAAAGCTTTCTCAAAGACCTTTTGGAGGACATAGCTTCCCAAGAGCATGCTTTGCTGCTGACTATACTGGTCTTCATGAAATGCATACATTGTATGGTCGTTCACTAGCCTATGATAATATTAACTTCTACTATGAATGGTTTGTTACATCTCTTATAGTTGATGATGGTATTGCTAAGGGTGTTACAGCTATTGAGATAAAGACCGGTAGAATGAGTGCGTTTAAGGCTAAATCAATAATAATGGCTACTGGAGGCTATATGAGAATATATAACTTCACAACATACTCTCACTCAGCTACGGGTGATGGTGTAGCTATAGCTTACCGTGCAGGTATTCCATTAAAGGATATGGAGATGGTGCAGTTCCATCCAACAGGTCTTGTCCCCTCAGGTATACTTATTACTGAAGGAGCTCGTGGGGAGGGTGGATACTTAATAAATGTTGATGGTGAAAGATTCATGAAGCGTTACGCCCCTAAATACATGGAGACAGCTCCTAGAGATGTTGTTTCAAGAGCTGAATATACTGAAATCCTTGAGGGTAGAGGATTTAAAGGACCCTTCGGCCCATATATTGCTCTAGATCTTAGACATCTTGGTGAGGGGAAAATAAATGAGAGACTGCCATTAATAAGGGATGTATGTATTAAGCTTGCCGGTATTGATCCTGTAGATGAATTAATACCGATAAGGCCGGCAGCACATTACTCCATGGGTGGCATACATGCAAATATTAAAACTGAAACTCCAATACCTGGACTTTACGCTGCTGGTGAATGTTCATGTTTAAGCCTTCACGGCGCGAATAGGCTTGGAACAAACTCAACAGCTGAATGCCTAGTTTTCGGGGCTATTGCAGGTGTTGAAGCTGCTAAGCATGCTCAGCTATCCCCCCTACCCGACATATCTCAAAACCTACTATTAAAAGAGGAGGGGAGGATTTATGATGATGTTCTTAAACATGAAGGTAGTGAGAGAATTCCAGAGATTAGAAATGAGATGAGGTATGTAATGGATGATTGTGCATGGATTTTCAGACATGGTGATAAGCTTCTTGAAGGACTTAGGAAGATTAGAGATTTAAAGAAGAGATTTAAGAATATTAGAGTTGAGGATAAGGGAAGGGTCTTTAATACAGGCTTCATAGCTGCGTTAGAGCTTGACTTTATGCTTGATCTTGCAGAGGTAACTTTACTATCTGCATTAAATAGGAGGGAGTCCCGTGGTGCTCATTCAAGAATTGATTATCCAAGTAGGGATGATGAGAGCTGGCTTGTACATACATTAGCCTACTATACTGTTGATGGCCCACATCTAGAATATATTCCCGTAACTATTACTAAGTGGACTCCACAAGTACGTATGTACTAGGTGGTTTTATGGCTGAGTTTATTAAAAACATTGAGGTAAGAATTAAAAGATATGATCCTGAACTCGGTAAAGAATTGGTTTCAACATATACTGTTCCAGTCCATAGGGGTATGACTGTTCTCGATGCCCTACTATACATTAAGGATAATGTTGACGGCTCCCTTAATTTCAGGTATTCATGCCGTATGGGTATATGTGGAAGCTGTGGTGTACTTGTAAATGGAAAGCCTATGCTTGCATGCTATACCCAAATACTACACTTAAATGTTGACTCCATCCTTATTGAGCCTCTTCCAAACATGTCCACAATTAAGGATCTTGTAGTTGATGTTTCCCCCTTCTTTAATAAGTATAGGTATATTAAGCCATACCTTATCAGGTCTACATATCCACAGCATGAAATACTCCAGAAGCCTGAGGATCACTGGAGGTATTGGAGCTATACTTTATGCATTAAGTGTGCATTATGCTATGCTGCTTGCCCAGCATCTATTGATGATAAATTCCTAGGTCCAACAGCTCTATCCACAATGTATAGATTTAACATAGATACAAGAGATGAAGGCGTTAATGAGAGGGTTAAGATTTCTGAGGATAATATATGGCTATGTACTTCTTGCCACTCATGCACTCTACACTGCCCTAAAGAAATAAACTCTTCAAACTCAATTACTGAGTTGAGAAGCGTTATTGTTGAGGGAGGATTTGTTCCTAAAACTGTTAGGGATGTTTTATCAAATACGTTTCTAACATATAACCCATGGGGTATGCCCTCAGAGAAGAGAGCTGACTGGATTAGGGATTTAAATGTTAAATTGCTAAATCCTAATGAACAGTGTGAAAACCTATACTTTGTATGCTGCGGTCCAGCATATGATGTTAGATGTCAGGAAATAGCTAGATCAACAGCCTATATTCTAAATTCAATAGGTCTAAGCTACGGTATTCTCGGAGTTGATGAGTGGTGCTGCGGCGACCATATGTTAAGGCTTGGTGAGAAGGGGTTGTTTGAATTTCTTGCTGAACACAACATTCAAACATTCCGAGACCATAATGTTAAAAACATAATAACAAACTCCCCACACTGCTTCAACGTTTTTAAGAATGAAAATCCATACAGCAGCTTAACCGTTAATGTTAAACACTATACTCAAGTATTTGCTGAGGCTTTAAGGAATGGCTTAATTAAGCCTTTAAGAGAGATTAATGCTAAAGTAGCCTATCATGACCCATGCTTCCTAGGTAAGAGGAACAAAATATTTGAAGAGCCTAGAGAAATACTTCAATCCATACCTGGAGTTAAGCTTGTTGAAATGAATAGAAATAGGGAGAATAGCTTCTGCTGTGGTGGAGGTGGTGGTAGAGTTTGGACTGAGGAGGCTCCCTACGATAAGAGGCCATCAGTTAATAGGGTTAAGGAGGCTTTAAATCTTAATGTAGATATTATCGCTACAGCCTGTCCATTCTGTGTCATTATGCTTACAGATGCTGTGAAGGCTTTAGGTCTAGAAGACAGGATTACTGTAAGGGATATAGGTGAGTTGCTGAAACTATCCTTACCATGATCCTCACAACAGGATCTGGCAACTTAACATATCGCATTTAACTTCCTAAGTTGCCACATCCTCACAACATTACAAAATATTTAAATATCCTTAATGATACTATGATTTTATGAAGCTCTGGACTAATTACTTATTAAGTATTATAGCAATGTTTATATTTGCATATGTATCTTCATATACTCCACCAGAGTATACAGGCTACATATTTTTAGGCTACTTCATATTTATCATGGCCATAATGGCTATTATTAGTGGACGTGGCTTTAGAAAAGCCTCAATAAGTATTAAGGAGGTTTTAAGTGGGAAAATTATTGTTAAAGCTGATGATGATGATGTAAAGCCTCTAATGTCTAAGGATCCTCTTCTAAATACTGATTTGAAGGCTCAAGGATTAACAATGCTTATAACTTTTACACTTCCATTTCTAATGATAATTATATTCTATATACTAAATAGTTTCGGTTTTCAATCCATGGTTGCTAAAAGGTTTTTAGAACTTGGCTATGGTGATGAGCATTTTGGAAAATTTCTTGGTTGGCTTACACTTTACGCTTTACTATTCTCAATATCAATAATAAATTCAGTAGTAAGTAAAATATCAGCTTCTAAGAGGGGGTATGCTGCACTCATGATTGCTAAGCGATATAAAATTACTGATAGAGGTATAGTGATTAACGATATGACTGCTCTTCCAGCCCCTATTGAGGTTAAAAACATGGTTTATGATGAGAAAAGGAAGTTTGTAGATATTGTAGCAAGTATTGCTTCAAACCCTATGGGGGCAACAAAGCTAAGACTATACTCCAAAAAGCCTAAAGACCTATACAACATCATCCTTAAACTCACTAAGTGATGTAATGTTAAAAATACTTATTCAGCCATTAGGTGTTATTGAGGAGAATACTGTAAAAGCTGTTAAGGATTTTTTAAGCGATGTTTTTAAAGCAAGTGTTGAGGTTAGCGCCAGAAATATTTCAATACCAAGTAGGCTTTATAATGCTGGAAGAAAACAGTATAATAGTGATGGTGTTATTAAGTGGTTAAGGAGTGAAATTAACTTTAAGGATGGATTTGTTGTAGGTCTTGCTGATGTTGATGCTTACGTTAATGGTTTAAACTTCATTTTCGGTGAAGCTACACCTACCTATAGAATATGTATTGTTTATCTTGTAAGGCTGAGGCAAAGCTTCTATAGCTTAACCGATAATTTTGAAGTTTTTATTGAAAGAGTTAGAAAGGAGGTTCTACATGAAGTAGGTCATCTACTATATCTTCAACACTGCATTAATCCAAAATGTGTAATGAAATTCAGTAACAGCATATACGATACTGATTTTAAGAAGGCTATGCTATGCCCTAAATGTAGTGAACAGCTTCTACATTACGGGGTTTCAGTATCTCCACAATATATACTACAAAAGCTTGATAAGAAGTTAGATTAGCTCTTAAATAGCTTAAACGTAATTCCAATGTTGATAAGCTATATGTTTAGAAGACATACTCATCAAATAAACTCTACCCCAGTGAAGCAGACCCTCCTAAACCACTTCAACCAAGCTAAAGGTATTTAGTTTAAACCCTATAAAACATCAATTTCCACATAATAAATTATATTTAAACTCCTTTACTAGTTTAAGTTATTATATGTTCAACATTGTGAGCGGGAAATCCACACTATTTATGGGTGGGATGGAGGCGAATGTTAGGCTTATATACCTCAGTATACATACTTCTACCTATGTGGAAGCAATAAAATCAGTGAAGAAACCAAGAAAATGTTGGATAAGTTGAAAATGCATCCTAGAAAATCATATGACGAAGTCATAAGAGGTTTAATAGAGAAATGCAAAGAATTCAGCTAAAATACAGGTTCAGGCTTTACCCAAAGAAAGAGCAGGAAGAAAGAATATTAGAGACCTTTGCAGCAGACCTACAACTACTTCTTACCCCAGATGAATGGGAAGGAGAAGATTCCAAGCAGGCTGGAGCTTCAGGCTCAGTTGCCCAAGCTGAAACGGGAGAAGCCTGAGCTGAACAGAGTTCACTCAAAGGTTCTGCAGATGGTCCTCTACCAGCTATACTCGAATTTGAGGTCTTTACCGCAACTGAAGAGGAACAGCAGAAAATTTGGAAGGCTGAGGTTCAAGGGAAAGGGATAGTATAAAACCTTCACCTACAACCAGAGAGGATTCAGGCTCATAAAGACCGTAGTATTTCACATAACTTTTTTCTATAGGTTTCTTTGAGTATGTGTTATAGTCTATCTGCTCAAGGCTTTGAGAATGGAGAGGGATTACAGATTCAACATAAAAGCAGGCAGATACTAACATGGAAAACAGTAGTGAAAGAACTTTAGCGAAATACTACGGGAAGAGGCTTAACCTACTACACTTATCCAAAATCGGCGGTATTCCAGTAAGGGTCCACAGGGCCATCGATGGCAAAATAAAGCAGGTCATCAAGAGGCATAATTCGGGAAAGTGGTTTGTATGCATATGCGTTGGGAAAGAGGCCAAAGTTATCAGAAGTGATCTGAAGGAAGCCATAGGTATAGACGTTGGGTAAAGCACTTCCTGACAGACAGTGATAGAAGGCAAATTGAGAACCAAGGTTTTATCAAAGAACCTTAGAAAGGATAAGGTTTGTTCAGCATTGGCTTTCAAGGAGAAAGAAAGGCTCAAAAACCATGAAAAGCAGAGGATAAAACTCGCCAGGCTTTACGAGAAACTAACATGTCAGAGGAATGACTTCCCCCATAAACTTTCAAGGTTCTACGCGGACAACTATGATGTCGTATGCGTTGAGGACCTGAACATAAAAGGTATGGTTAAAAACCATAACTTAGCCCAGAAGATACTTGATGCCTCTTGGGGAAGATTCCTTCAACTGCTGGAGTTCAAGGCTGCAAGTGCTGGAACTCTAGTGGTGAAGGTACACCCGAGAGGTACATCTGAAGGGCTAAGCTGTGAAGACCCCTTGAGGGATTGGATTTCCGCCTGAATATTGATGAGGGGATGGGGTAGTCCTGATTCGCCTGCTGAGGCGAAGCCTCTACGGGAACTCATCTATGTTCCCGCAAGCATCATCGTTGAAGCAGGAAGCCCACAGGCTTCAGCCGTGGGTAGCTCACCCGTGGAATTAGGATTTAGCTATTAAAGCTCTTAGGTAGTTAGGAATTTTTAACCACAATACTTATTAATCAGAATTATTAAATATTGTCTTGGTGGATTTAATGAGCCAATTTCTGTAGCTTTTCAGGGTGAACGTGGAGCATACAGTGAAATTGCTGCTGAGGAATTCTTTAATTGTGATGTTAAATTTATATCTTGTAGAGATCTTGAGGATGTATTTAAAATTGTTGAAGACTCTTATGTAGACTATGGAATTATTCCAGTTGAAAACTCGATTGAGGGTAGTGTTACAAGGTCTTATGATTTAATGAGGGAGTCAAACCTTAAAATTGTTGGTGAGATTACAATTAGGATCTCACATTGCCTAATATCATATCATGACTATGAGCTTAAAGATATTAGAAGAGTTTACTCTCATCCGCAGGCTCTTGGGCAATGTAAAAGCTTCATTAAAAAACGGAAGCTAACCCCCTACCCAACATATGATACTGCTGGAAGTGTTAAGATGCTTAGTAGAAGAAGAATTAAGTATGCTGCTGCAATTGCAAGTAGGAAGGCTGCTGAAATCTATGGGTTGAAAGTCCTTATGGAGGGGGTTGAGGATAATAAAAACAACTATACAAGATTTTTAGTAATATCTAAAAAATTCATTAAGCCTGTAGGTAGGGTTAAAACATCAATTGTATTTACAGTTAAACATGTACCAGGCTCTCTATATAAAGCTCTTGAAGTATTTGCTAGTAGAGGAATTAACTTAACCAAGATTGAGTCAAGACCTGTTATTGGAAGACCTTGGGAATACTACTTTTACCTAGACTTTGAGGGAGATGTGGAAGACGATATTGTAAAGGATGCTTTAAAGGAGCTTTCTCAAAAAACAACATACGTTAAGGTTTTAGGATCATATAAACAGTCACCTAACCATTATGCTCTAAACTACCTATAAGTATGAAATAGCCTCCACAATATTTAACAGAACTACTAACTCATATTAATCAATAAGCCTACAGAACATTCTTCTACAATACCTAACCCTCTTTAAGTTTTTACTTCTAACTATCTAACTCATAATATCTATTAGATAAAATATTTCTATCAGATTTATCGAAAACCTTAAGTTCATTAGGTTATTTGATAGTGAATGCCTGGAATAGCTACACTAATCCGTGACGTAGCTATGTATTTATTAGTAACTTCAGCAATCACTATACTACTTCTACTTATAAATACTCCATGCATACTTTATCCATTAATTCCTAGCTTAAACCCATACATAGATGTAAAGTCATATAGTTTATTAGGGTCTTCACTATTTATATCAGATTTACATTTATCAAGGAATGTGGAGGTTAAGGCCTACAGTAGAATTGGTGAATTTGTTAGGGAGAACAATATTTCAAACATAGTTATAGTTGGTGATCTATTTGATTCCCCTAATGCCTATGAATATGTAAGCTATGATGAGCTTATATTTAAAGCTATTAATATACTAAACATATCTAATGTGGATGTATACTATGTTTTAGGATCTCCAGTGCATGATCCTAAAATAAATACTGAAGAATTTAGGTTTGAAAATGTTGGTGTTAAGGTATATATTACTGGATATATAGCGAGATTTAAAATAGATGATTTAGCTATTGTAGCTTATCATGGAGATGACTTTTCAAGAATTGGAACACTATCATTTATTATATCCTACATAACTAAGAAACCAATTTTGGAATATATGTGGAGGAAGCAGGCTGGAGTTGAAGATAGTGTTTGGCTTATATGTGGTCACACACATACACCAATAATAGATTACAGAAATAAAATCGCTAATTGTGGTGGATGGAGGATTCTACCAATAGTTAAAACACCAGTAGGTTATGGGGTAATTGTAGATAGTAATGTCTCCCTCATAAAGATACTTGAAAACTAATACCTAGTTTAATTCAGAGCTTAAGATTTAAACTGTTAACTGAGGGCTACTATATATGAATTGTAAGGAGGTATTTAATGATGTGTTGTGAAGAATCATCTTGATCCTCCACTAATAATTGCTCATATACCATATTTTAAGCTTCTTATGATTTACACCATAGCCTAAATTTTAACAGATTTGAAAAGCTGCTCCAAGCTCTTCATAAATTAAACCATAAGCTTAGAAATATCCCTCCTAAACTATAGGGAAGGAATTGATAAGATAAACCTATAAGAAACCATAGTATATGAATCTAGATATAAGCACCATTAACATCTAAATTTGATAGGTCTTTACCACTATGGAATAAAATATATAAATCTATTTTTAATTAACTTCAGGGGCTGGAGGGGTGGGATATAGCTAAACTGTACACTAAGCCGTAGTTCAGCTTGGTTTAGAATGTGCGGCTTGAGTTTAGAGTGGCCAGGGCCCGCATGGTCCGGGGTTCAAATCCCCGCGGCCCCACTACTTCCTGATGATTAAATTATCTTGAATTTTCACCTTTCAATCTTCTTATCGCTTCTCTTAAGGCATTTTTGGCAAACTCTTGAAATATTTAATCCCAACTCCTTGCCTCCTTCACTGCTTTCGGATCTAAATAAACATTACGCCTATTTTTGAAGTTTATTCTTCAAAAACAATCCCTGGGATCCAGCACCAATCTCCATTTCCGATACTCCTAATCTCGATTTTTAATTTCACATCTCCATGCTAGCCCTTAAATAAGTCACTCCTCCGCCTTTTATCGCCCAACTCCTTCAAGTTCCTATTGATCCAGAAAACTCCAAGCTTAGGATTTCACTTCACAACTCCTCTGAGAATTAGCTTCTTCAACTCATCCTAAACATGGTAGGGGAGAATACCTGCAAAATAGAAATCCATCTTCTTCAAAACAGCATATTTTCCTTCCAATCCGCAGGGAAAACGGATTATGAAAAGCAAATCTTCAACTACCTTTCGTGAAGTTTGGGGTTAAGATCCTGTCCAATATTCTGTTTTCAATTTTGTGTAAATCATAATCGTTAAAATACGGTAATTCAAGCAAAATAAATTGTCTATGCTAACTTCCAAGACTTTCACGGCCTTCCCTACCTCAAACCTTCCTCTTCTTCCTAGCCTTATTCATTCTATTTTTAAAATCGGTCTTCACCATAGGATCATCATAAACACGATATCCCTATTTTAATCGGCCAAGCATGATTGTTAAGACCAAAACTGTGGATAATTAGAAATTGTTAATAGGAGGGAAATTTATTAAATTATTATTAGAAGATATTATGGAGGAAAATAGAAGTATGAAACTTGTAGAATCCGATTCTCTTCCTGTAGATATTCTAAGCCGGGATGCTGCTATTGAGATGAGTTTTAAGCCGAGGCCATCATACTTTGCTAGATGTAAGGAACTGGGTATACCGGCAAGTAAAGATTTTTATGATCCAAAAGTTCGAAGTCTGCATCCATGGCTTGCTAGAAGGTCTCGTTCAATCGCTAGAGCTCTCAATTTAGCTGCTTTACTTCCAAGTAATTCTTTAAGAGAATTCCTTACTCTACTAGGTTTTGACACTGATAAGTTAAGGTTGCTTGTAGAGAAAGGCTACCCACCCCTAATATCCTACACCACTCCCAACCTTAATTCATTGGAAATGAGATTTGAAAATGAGGTAATAATGGACCCAATGGCAGGAGGTGGAAGCATTCCATTAGAATCAGCAATTTTGGGTGTTAATACTATAGCGTGCGAATACAATCCAGTAGCTTTCTTATTATTAAAGGCTACAATAGAATTTCCTGCAAGGTATGGTATGAAGCTGTATTTGAAAGTGAGGAATGAAGCAGAAAAACTTATAGATTATGCTTTAAGAAAATTAAGTCCTTTTTATGAAAGAGGAGTAGAAGGATACATAATATTGAGACAGGTTACTTTAAATGGTGAAGTATATCCTTTAGCCTCAACTATTCCATTAACATCTGGAAGCTTTATTTCAATAGGGGGAGAAAGAGTAAAAATAGTTAAGGGGTGGGCTTCTCTAGCTACAAACAGAAAATTCTTATCTGTTTGGATGCGGCAGCATAGCAGTCTTTTAGAAGGAAGAAACGGGGAGCTCTTAGATGTATTACATAGATGTTTAATAGTTCAGACAAAAAGAGGATTTAGATTAGCTAATGAATCTGACCAAGAATTGCTAAGGAAAGCATTTGAAGAATATTGTAGAGTTAAACCTACCTTACCGGGGAGTGAATTACCCAGCGATAATAGTGTCTTCAAGGATTTATTACTTTTAAAGAAATACAGTAATTTATTTAACCCAAGACAGGCACTAGCATTAGGATTACTTATCGACTACGTCAGGAAACGAGTAGTAGAATTAATGGAGGGGGAGGGTGAATTTGGAGCTGCTGTAGGACTATATCTTGCATTAGGCATAGATAGACTTGCCGACTTCAACTCTATAATAACTACGTGGAATGCTAACCAAGCAACTATTCGAGATAGCATTGGATCTTACTATAAGTTCAGAAAGTTTAGATTAGAGGGGGTATATGCTGAAGCCATAGTACCTTTTAGAACTCTTGAATGGATATTTGAACCAAACGCTAAAGATAGGACGGCTGGGGGAATATGCCCTATTTTAAGGGAATTATGTGAGAAACTAGAGGGGAAGAGCGATAAAGTAAAGGTGTGCTTATGTAATGTAATGGAGCTTTCAAAACATTTTCATGAAAAAATAAGCATTATCAATGTAGATCCCCCCTATTATGACCAGCATGTTTATAGTGACTTCTCCGAATTCTTCTGGCCTCTTCTTAAAATAACTCTCAACAACGCTCTGAAAACATTATTCAAGGAGAATTATTTGTTTTCTTGGAATCCTTTAAGTTGGCGTGTTCCAAGGGATGATGAAGTAATTAGCAGGAGACCTAATGATAAAATGTTTGAAGTTAAACTCAAAAAAGCCTTAGTGGAGATGGGGAAAATCTTGGATGAGAATGGACTCTTAATATTATGGTTTAGCCATAGAAAGTTGGAGGCTTGGAGAGCTGTTGTGAAAGCTTTAAGAGAAGCTGATTTTAAATTAACCAATATAATTCCATTAGTATCTGAGCATCCAACAAGAAGTGTAACTAGGGGTGGGAAATCCGGAATATCCCATGTCCTTATACTTGTAGCAAGAAAAATAAGTAGCTCAATCCACATTGGTAAAGAGGAACTAAAAAGGAGAGTTATAGAGCAAGCAAAGAAAGCTAAACTATACCCATCGGAAAAAGCAAGAATTGAAGAATTGGAAGTTATAACATCAGCAGTTGATTTAGCACTATCACTTACTGGAGATAACTAAAAAGAGGGTGAAACTATGAAACCCGAGACCATTACTAGAATTAAGAATGAAATCATCCAGTTTAGCAAAAAATCATTACCTCAATACTCGATAGAGGAGTTAAAGCGGGCTTTTCCATTTCATAGCATCTTCTTTACCGATGAAGGATTGAGGGCTTTTAAAGTACAACGAACACTAGTGACTAGAATGGGTATGAAGCTCTATCCGAAAATAGCCTTCCTAGTAGCCCAGGATAAATATTCCCGCGTCTATCTTAACCATGATATAGAAAGTGAAGCTGATACTGGCATGATATCTAAAGCAGATAGGATATTGGATGAGCTTAGGACAGGCTTAAGGAGACCAGATGCAGTAAAAGAATGGGATGAAATAATTAATTCTGCTTCCGGAGAGAAAAGAAAGCATAAAATTAGAGCTGATCTTTTTATAGGAGATTTTAAACCAGGGCCACTTTTTATGGAAATAAAGAGCCCGCGTCCAAACCTTGATGTCTGCACGGAAAGCAAAAAGAAAATGTTATACTTTAAAATAATTAACTCTAACTTAAAGGTAGAAGCCTATTTAGCCTTTCCTTACAATCCATTTATTAGAAGAGAAAACTATTCTCAAAATTTTACTCTTCAAATAATGGATATTGAGAGAGAAGTTTTGATTGGGGAGGAGATGTGGGACAAAATCGGAGGAAAAGGAGCATTTGGGGAATTGCTCCGAATTTTAGACGAGATTAAAAGAGATTTAAGAAGTTAATCCTCATAAATTCATTTATGCACGTATAAGTGCACTTGCTCTTAGTAAGGAATTAATTAGAGAAACAGGTAGAGAGTCAATTGAATTTATGAGATGTTCGAATATCTCCTTTTACGCTCATAAAATAACCTAGTTAGAACATACACTTTACTTCCAATTCAAACCTAAGCCAATTGCTGGGGTGTTGTCCATGATTCCAAGAAGTTATGAACACTATACCAAAATTAATTGTGAAAGGCTTATTTTAAGGGTGAAGTTAGGTTGTAAGGGCTGAAGATTCAAAAATGATATTTTGTCTTTTAAGAGGTGAAAACCCTCTAAAACCTCATCTCCACTTTTGAAAACCCTAACTTTAATCGTAGGCTTGCAACAACTGCTTAACTTGTTTATAATCAATTCAGGACATTCAATTTCTTCTATCCATTTTAAAGTTCTAAAATCATCCTATACTCTCCACTATTTCAAGTTAAAGGATTCCACCTATTTATGGAGTTTAGATTGTTTCACTCTAATTTTCTTATAGTTTCTTCAATGTATTCACAAAATCATAAAATGGATAGCTATTTACAAAATGATCAGCATTAATTAATTTAGCTATTTAAGTGCTGAAGCCTAATATTTTAATTTTAGTATTATAATGGTGATTTTAAATTAATATCTTAGTGTTATGAATAAATAGGATTATGAGTTTTTACTGGAATTGTTAATAAAATATTTAAGTTTATGCTTGTATACAAGTTGGGGTTTGAACTTGAGAAAAGCATTAAAAATATCTTTAGTAGCTGTGTTTACTGCTTTAACTATGATTCTAACTCTAACTATTCAAGTATATATTCTCGCGACTAAGGGTTATTTTAATATTGGTGAGGCTATGGTTTATCTATCAGCTATTCTTCTTGGACCATATTTAGGTGGGTTTGCTGGCGGTTTAGGCTCATCCTTAGCTGATGTTGTTTCAGGATACTACTATTTTGCTCCAGGTACTTTTATAATTAAATCTATTGAGGGCTTTACTGTTGGATTAATTTATGTGAAGCTTAAATCACTAAGTAGAGCTTCCCGTAGAGCTGCTGTGTTTATGTTTTCAATTATTCCATCAGTAGTATTTCTTACAGCAAGCTTAATCTATTATGGTGATGTATTGGAGCTTAGCTTTAACAGTTTAGGTTTTGGAGCTGTTCAGCCAATATCGACCTTAAGCCTCAGCTTTCCATGGTATGCATGGATTATGCTTTCAATAGCTATATTTCTAGTTCTTCTATATATTGGTTTTAATGTTGAACCTGTAACGTGGATTATAGTTTTTAGCTGTTTATCTGGAGGTTCATTAATGGTTTTAGGATATTTCCTCTATGAATTCTACATTTTAGGTTATGGTTGGGCCTCCATTGCAGAAGTTCCGTTTAACATAGCTCAAGTAATAGTTGGATTATCTATAGCTGTAATACTTTCAAAACCTTTAATAAGAGCTTTAAAATTAGGTTGATGGTGTTTTGCTTGAGGCTAAATATTGGTAAGCCGCCGTTAAGCATTGTAAAGGATATTGTTTATAGGTATCTTGGAGTTAAAGACTGTAGAGTTCTTGTTGGTCCATCTATCGGTGAGGATGCAGCTATAATTGATCTTGGTGACCGTGTTCTTGCAGTACATAGTGATCCTATAACTGGTGCTGTTAAACATATTGGATGGCTTGCTGTTAATATAGCTGCTAACGATGTAGCTTCTAGAGGTATTAGTCCACGTTGGCTCTCACTAACGTTACTATTACCTGAAGGATGTTTAATTAGTGATCTTGAAGATATAATGAGGGATATTGACCGTGCATGTAAGTATATTGGCTTAACAGTAATTGGTGGACATACTGAGGTTACATTAGGGCTTTCAAGACCGGTAGTTATATGTTCTGTTATTGGTGAAGGATTAAGAAAAAACTTTGTTAAAACCGGTAATGGTAAACCTGGAGATAAGCTTATCTTAACGAAGGGATGTGGAATTGAGGGAACAGCTATATTATCCTATGAGCTTGAAGATAGGTTAAAGGCTCTTGTTGATCCGGATATTGTTGAAAACGGGAAGAAATTCTTTAACTATATAAGTGTTGTTAAGGAGGCTTTAAGAGCTGTAGATTCCGGTGGGGTTACAGCAATGCATGATGTTACTGAAGGTGGAGTTGCTACATGCATTCAGGAAATGGCTTTAGCATCTAATCTTGGAGTTGTAGCCTATGAAGATAAAATGATAGTGAAGCATGAAACAGCTGAGATATGTAGAGCTCTTAAAATAGATCCACTTATGCTTATAGGATCTGGAGCTCTTTTAATAGCTGTGAAAAGAAATTATGCTGAATCTATTGTTGAGAACTTAATGAATGAAGGTGTTGAGTCGTCAATAATAGGTGAGTTAATAGAAAATCCTAGTATTAGAATAGTGAGGAGAGCTAGTGGTGAAACCCTAAATCTCAACAATCAGTTGGAGGAACAGCTATATAAAGTAGTAGAGTTTACATGAAAGCTAATTTATTAAAGGTAAGGTGTTAAATCGTAAGATAATGAAGTAACAACAAATTCCAAATGTTTCCCACCTCCAAATGTAACAACTTAAGGAAGGGTTCTGAGCTATGTAGTCTTTAATAGACTTACATAGTTCTTGGAGTTCAACAGCCTAGGGCTCCTCTTGAGTTCATTGGAGTCCTCATCAGCCTCATCCCCTGTCTGGGTGAACCCACTCCATCCCTTCATAAGCTCTTTGAAGAGCCTTAGGGACGGAGGAAGATCCTCCATCTGAAGGTATAGGTTTATAGCTGCGTTTAGATGTCTGCTTATCCTCAACCCGCATCCACATTCATATATTGCTCCTTTTGGGGCATTAACCATCCCACATCTGTAGCATCTTTTTGTAGAGTTCCTTGGGTTGAGGGGAGTAACGTTGGATTTGTAGCTCATGAATGTTATGATTGTTCTCCAATCGCTCTTTGAAATGTTTCTGTTATGCTCTCTTGAAGTTTTAAACATCCTTCCCTACTTCAAGTCTTCAAATCCGTGAATGTAACCCCTAAACTCCATCACTATGGAAGTTGTGAGCTTATGAATATAGTTGTTTGCCCTATTCTTCTCACGCTTGGAATATTTAGTTAAAACCTTTCTGAGAGAATGCTTCTTCGATGCTTTATGTCGTATTCCCCTCTTTACCTCATATACTCTATGAATGTGGAACAGCTTTGTTAAGTCTGCTCTAACTCATCCTGTCTCTGGGCTGAATCCATCTAGGCTCTTCTCAGAAACCATATCTAAAAGCTTTAGAAAGCTCTTTCCCTCCTCATTCAACCCCGAACCGATGTCAGTTAACACCTCTACCCCACCATAATCCTTCCCATAGCGTAAGCCACTATGCTTCCCCTCTGTCTTTCTAAATAGTTCCTCTGCGTTGAAGACGAAAACCTAGCATACCCTACCACAGTCATATCCTCTCTCAATCCAAGAATACGCTTTATCCAGCTCTCAGGAACTCTCCTTCTCCCACCAACAGTTCTAACAATCCTTATTTTACCATCCTCATCCCAGCGCTGGATAGTCCTAGTAGTAACTCCAAGAAGTTTCCCGCCTCCTTAAGTGTGTAAAGCCTCTCCATCAGTATATCTTACAACTGTATATCTTACAACTTATATCTATTTAAATCCATCTATTTTGGAACTGCTGACAACGGCTTGTTGAAGTCCTAGATCGTTTGAGAAATGTAGAACTCATTTAAGAGATATTTCGTAGAGAAGAAATATTTATGATACAGTATGGGAAACATTATTGAAGCATAACTCATATAGAAAACTATTAGCTATGTAGCTTGATCTAATACTACTATTTTATGTGCAAAGACTTCTGAAGTCCCTATAAGCAGGAGAGTCCTATATGGTTTATATTAAAATTTATTAGCTTCTCCTCTAGATGCTAGTGTATTGGTATGAGTCTCAATTCAGTATTCTATCCGGAAAGTATTGCTGTTATTGGAGCTTCTCCAAATCCAGGTAAGCCTGGGAATATTGCTTTAAAGGCTTTGATTAACTTTAATGGGAGAATATACCCTGTTAATCCAAACCATAGTGAAATATTAGGTTTTAAGTGTTATCCAGATGTTTTAAGTATACCTGGAAATGTTGATTTAGCCATTATTACAATACCTACACGTATGGTTTTAGATTCTGTTAAGGCTTGTGTTTTAAAGAGGGTTAAGGGAATTGTTATTGTAACTGCTGGTTTTAGTGAAGCTGGTGGGGAGGGAGCTGTTTTAGAAGCTGAGATCGCTAAAGCTATTAATGGATCTAGTACTAGAGTTATAGGTCCAAACTGTATGGGTGTCTACTGTTCATACTCCGGGGTATCCTATGATCCGAGCCTACCGAGAATTAGGGGTGAAGCATCATTTATATCTCAAAGTGGAGGATTAGGAGTTGCTTTTGCATCCCTACTATCCAGTAGGGGTTATGGATTATCAAAGCTTGTAAGCTCAGGTAATGAGTGTGATTTAAAGTTTGTAGATTTTCTTGAATATTTTGGATATGATGATACAACACGCGTTATTGGAGGATATATTGAGCAGATAAGAAGTCCAAGAAGATTTATTGATGTTGCTAGAAGAATTTCACTCTTAAAACCTCTAGTTTTATGGAAGGCTGGAATACATGAGTCAGGTAGGAAAGCTGTTTACTCACATACTGGTGCTCTCGCCGGCTCTGATGAGATATATAATGCTGTATTCAAGCAGATAGGTGCTGTAAGAGCTTATAGTTTAAGAGAACTTGTAAACTACATCATAGCTTTACTGACAATTCCGGAGTTTAGAGGTTTTAATATTGGTGTAGTTACAGGTCCTGGAGGTATTGGTGTAAGTATTGTTGATGCTTGTGAAGCTGTAGGGTTTAAAATACCTGAGCTATGCGTGGAGACAAGGAGAAGGCTAAGAGAGTCTCTACCATGGTTTGCTAGTGTTTCAAACCCTGTAGATATGACTCTTACAGTTGTTGAAGATATTAATCTTTACAGTGAATGTGTAAAAATAGTTATGGAGGATGATAATATAGATGCTGTTATTATAGGTGCTCCAGGGCTTTTTAGAGTTAGAGAGTTTACAGACTTAATGATAAGTTTAAAGAATGAGGTTTGGAAGCCATTCATTATTGTTTGGAGCTTTATGAGGTATGATGTTGAGGAGTCTTTTAAAAGGCTTGGAGAGGCTAAAATACCTGTATACTTCATGCCTGAAGATGCTGCTAGATCCCTACTAGCGGTTAAGAAATATGTTGAGTATAAAGATAAAATTAAAACTATATTATAGCTTCATGCTTCTAAAACATCCAAAATATAATTTATACGTTTATTCATGTTAAATTTTGAATTTTTTACCTATTTCTTATGGTAGTGTTTATAAATGTGTCTGCCAGATTAGGTAGGATTCAGAAATGTTTGCTGTATTTCCAGGATGTACGTTGGAGAAGTATAGTGATGATTTGAAGAAGCCGCTAGTTAAGGTTTTGGAGTGTTTAGGTATTGAGTGGATTGATTTAGGTGGTAGATGCTGTGGTATGCCTCTACTTCTCTCAGGGGATGTTGATGGCTTTAAAGAGGTTGTTAAAAGAAATATTGACTACTTCAAGAATGTATCAGTAATAGTTACTAGCTGTGCTGGATGCTTTAGGGTTTTTAAAGAGTATTATAGTGGATATGTGGTTAAGCATCTGTCACAGTTTATTCTAGACTTAGGAATTAGCAGCTTCCCACGTAGTGTTAATTTAAAGGCTATCTATCATGATCCATGTGAGCTTATACACTGCGGAGTTTTTGAGGAGCCTAGGGAATTATTAAGGAGAATACCTGGATTAAATCTTTCCGAGTTTAGGCTTAATAGAGAGTCCTCAACATGCTGTGGTGGTGGAGGATTGGTTAAAGCTGTTTTCCCAAGTTTAGCTGTTGAGGTTGCTTACGAGAAGATTTTAAGGGAGCTTCCTCAAGATGTTGATTCTATAGTTTCATCATGTCCATTCTGCTACCTCAACTTTAAAGATGCATCCTCAATCTACAACTTGAAAATTGGGGTATATGATATTGTTCATGTATTAGGTATGGCTTTAGGTGTATTGTAATGATTGATGATATCTTCCAAAACTATAAGTTAAGGCTTTACGAGGCTATGGATAACGTATTTATTAGAACTGCTCTGAGAAGAGCTGTTGACTCCTTTAGGGTTAATAGGGATAAGGCTCTTAAACGCTATAGTGATGTTGAATATAAACGTTTAAAGCTTATAGAGGTTAAGGAGCATGTCCTATCAAATCTTAACAGCTACATTAAGCAAGCTATAGAGTCTATAGAGTCTAATAGCGGCTATGCCTACTATGCTAAAAACGTTGATGATGTATTGAGGATCATGGATGAAGTTATTGGTTCAGGTAAAGTAGTTGTGAAGTCAAAGTCAATAACGTCTGAGGAGCTGAATCTAAACTACCACCTTAAACTTAAAGGAAACACCATTTATGAAACTGATCTTGGAGAGCTAATAATACAGCTTCTAGAATCGAAGCCAATGCATATTTTAAGTCCAGCAATTCATGTCCCTAAGGAGAAGGTTGCTGAGCTATTCTCAAAGGTATCTGGTGAAAACCTACCGCCAGACATACCTAGGCTAGCCATGTTTGCTAGAAGCTTTTTAAGAGATAAGTTCTTCAAGGCAGATATCGGGGTTAGCGGTGCTAACGCTATTACTGCAGATACAGGTTCTGTAGTTCTTATAGAGAATGAGGGGAATGCAAGATATGTTTCCAATGCCCCACCAAAATATGTTGTTATTGCTGGATTGGAGAAAATCCTCCCAACACTTACAGATGCCATGATGCTTGTTGAGGTTGTAAGTAGGTATGCAAGCTACTATATGCCAAGCTTCGTATCAATAATCTCAGGTCCAAGCAAAACAGGAGATATTGAGAAAACACAGGTTCTAGGCATACATGGGCCGAGAGAGGTTCACATCATACTCCTAGATAATGGTAGAAGTGAAGCAGCCAAAGACCCACTATTCCGTCAAGCACTATACTGTATAAAATGTGGAGCATGCCTCTACGAATGCCCAATATACCAGATTGTAGCGGGAAACTTCGGATACACATATTTTGGAGGTATTGGAGCAATATGGACAGCATTCATAGATAAGGAGCCTAACTATGCATCCCTAATAGCGTTTACATGTACTCTATGTGGAAGATGTAGAGCTAAATGTCCAATGAACATAGATACTCCGAAAATGGTTCTTAAGCTTAGAGAAAACCTATACCGTACCAATCTAGTACCCGAACATATTAGGCAAACTGTTGAAAACGTTAAAAAACACGGCTCCCCATACTCTTCAACCTAGCTTCTCTAATATTGTAAAAATATATATTTGTATGCTTAAGCATACGTATGAATGTAGTGGATATTTGTAAGCTTAAAGCTTCTAAAAAAGCTTTAAGCCATGTTAGAGATGGTATTGTTCTAGGTCTCGGTACAGGATCAACAGTAGCGGTATTTATTAAGCTCTTGGCAGAAATGGTTAGGAGTAATGGTTTAAACATTAGGTGTGTAGCTACCTCTTATCAATCTGAGCATTTAGCTTTAAATCTTGGCTTAAACGTGTTACCTCTTGAATCATTTAGCTGTATAGATTTAGCTGTTGATGGAGCTGATGAGGTTGATGGTAGAATGGCTCTAATAAAGGGTGGTGGTGCAGCCTTAACGAGGGAGAAGGTAGTAGCATCTATGGCTAAAGAATATATCGTAATAGTGGATTATACTAAGCTTTCAAGCAGAATTGGTGAGAAGAAGCCTGTACCTGTTGAGGTTCTTCCATATGCTTGGCGTTATGTTATGGAGAGAATTAGGGAGATTAACGGTAAACCATCCCTGAGGGGTGGAGGGGAGTATAAGGATGGTCCACTAATAACTGATAATGGAAACTTTATAATTGATGCCTACTTCGGTGTAATAGAGGATCCTGAAGAGTTGGAGTATAAGATAAATTCTATAGCTGGCGTAGTTGAATGTGGTGTATTTGTAGGTCTTGCTAAACGTATATATGTAGGATATGTTGATAGGGTTGATGAAATATTAAGATAGATTAATTATGTATTGGTTACAAGTTGCTTAGTTTTAATAATTTCTTAGCTTTGTGGTTTAATTCTTCGATGATCGTACTTTCTATTCTAAATTGGTATAAATTAGGAAGTGAATGTTAAAGTTTTCCATTTTATTATATGGATAATTTGCGAATTTCGAAATTAAGCCGCAAAGCTATTTCTTATATTCTTCTGTAAGGTGAGAATATATTGACTTACGGTTTTCTAGTAGATACACTAATTTAAATATTCTAGACATTGTGGTGGGATTTATCTATGTCAATATAGTATCTTAATCTAGATAAAGCTTATTAAAAGCTTTGCTTAAACTATATTGTGAAAGTATTTAATTTACTGGTTTCTACTATTCGTAGACGGGAGAATGAGTGTTGTAGTGAGCTTTGGGCTTTTCTTAAGGAGTTTGGTGATGAGAATGCTGAAATAAGACCTGCAGGACCACCAGGACTAGTTATAGTAAAAACTAGTTTAGATCCTTTTCTTGTTGTTGAAAGGTTTAGAGAGGTTGTTAATGAAAAACCATGGGAGCTACGCTATATTCTTAAGATTGTACCTATAGATGTATGTGTTGAAGCTGATCAGGATAGGATTAGAGAAGCTGTTTCAAAACTCATCTCAAAAATAGATAAGAATGAGGCCTTTAGAATAACTGTTAATAAGAGAATAAGTGATGTTGATACTATGAGCTTAATAAGATATGTTGCTGAAGCTGTTGATCGTAAAGTTGATCTTAAAAACCCGGATAAAATAGTTCAAATAGAGATTATTGGCAATACTGCTGGAATATCTGTTTTAAAGCCTTCAGATATTCTTTCAGTACAGAAGGCTAAGGAGGAAGCCAAGGTATAGCTAACTAATGTAGCTATTACTTCCGATCAACATGCAGTAGGCTTATAGGGCTTAAGCTTAGCTTAAACTTAAATAAGTGTTTTAGCCTGGTACTGTATGGGTAGGGTTAAGTGCATTGCAACTTTAGGTCCAGCCACTAGCGACATTAAGGTTTTAGGTAATGTTTCTCTGTATGTTGATGGTTTCAGAATCAACTTTTCACACGGTTCTGAAGATGAGTGGAGTTCATATGTTGATGCTGTTAGAAGCCTTGAAGATATGGTTAAAAAACGTTTTGCAATTATTGGAGATCTTCAAGGTCCTAGTGTTAGGATAGGGTCGATGAATACATTACAGGCTTTAAGGAATGATGATGTATGCTTTAAGTATTGTAGTAGCTGTAGTGATGGAGTACCTGTTCCAAACCGTGAGTTTTTTGATGTTATTCAGCCTGGAGATATAGTATTAACAGATGATGGGAGGCTTCAGTTAAAGATTGAAGAAGTTGGTGAAGACTTTGCTAAAGCTAAAGCTTTAACAGGGGGCTTCTTGAAGAAGGGGAAGGTTCTTGTAGTTAAGGGTAAGGATTATAGTTTCCCATCAATTACTGAAAAGGACTATAACTCATTAAGATTTGCGGTTAGTAGGGGTTTAGACTATGTTGCTGTAAGCTATGTTAAGTCCCCGGAGGATATTAAGTGTATTAGGGAAATTCTTGGTAAGCTTAACTCGCTAGATGTTAAGATTATTGCTAAGATTGAGACAAGGATGGCTATATTAAATGTTGACGGAATCATTAGTGAATGTGATTATGTTCTTGTAGCTAGGGGTGATCTTGGACTTCACTTCAATCTTGAAGATGTTCCAAGTATACAGAAGCTAATAATTGGTAAAAGTATCTATTACGGTAAGCCAGTAATGGTTGCAACTCAGCTTCTTGAATCAATGATTGAGAACCCTATACCAACTAGGGCTGAAGCTGTGGATATATATAATGCTGTTCTTGAGGGAGCTGATGCTCTACTACTAACTGGGGAAACTGCTGTAGGGAAGTATCCGGTTGAAGCTGTAAAGTGGCTTAGAAGAATATCTGAAAGGTCTGAAGCTGATTTCCAAATCATCAATAGGGGGGACTTAAACCTAGCAAGCATTAGGGATAGGTTTGCTTTAGGTGTTGTTAGGCTTGCTGAGGATATAGGTGCTAAAATACTAATATATACTAGGACAGGTTTAACTGCTTTCAGAATGGCTAGGTTTAAGTCTAAAGCTGATATCTACGCAGCATCTTCAAGCCTTAAGGTTGTAAGGCAGCTTAGCATACTACATAATGTTAAGCCATTGTATGTTGAGGCTGAGGATTATGAGGATGGGTTGGAGGCTGCTTTGAAGAGGTTGGGTGAGCTAGGCTATGTTTCAAGAGGGGATATGGTGATATTAACTTACGGATTACGTGATTCTCCAATACATTACGTAAGGATAATATCAATAGTTTAACTATTCCCCAACTACTTCATCCTCATCAAGAATTAGCCTCATCGTGTCTGCATCTGGAGGCATTTGGTCGAGGAATTGTTCTGCTGCTCTTCTTGGGTCACGGCTTCTCACTATGTATCTTCCAACAACTATTATGTCTGCTCCTCCTTCAAGTGCTTTTACAGCTGTTTCAGGTGTTATACCTCCTGCAACAGCAACTTTACATTTAAACTTCTCCTTAACTCCTATAATATCACCCCATTCTGTTTCAGGTTTTAACCCTCTTTCAGCTATTTCCCTTTCAACATCAACACTTCTATGTAGAACAACTATATCAGGCTTTACTGATAGTGTTTCAAGTCTAGCTTTCACGTCTTTAACCTCCATCATGTCGAGAACAGCATATATTCCCTGCTTCTTCGCTTCCTGTATTGCTCTTTCAATAGTTGCTTTTGAAGCTACTCCTAAAATACATACAGCATTAGCTGTAGCATCAGCTGCTTCTTTAACCTCCATTCTTCCAACATCCATTGTTTTAAGATCTGCTATTATAAATGCATCTTTTCTATACTCTCTTATTTTATCAATAACACTATATACTCCGTAAGCCTTAATTAGTGGGGTTCCAGCTTCATATATGAGTCTCTCCCTTACTGGAAGTTCTTTAACGATTTTTTCAACCTGTTCTAGTGAATCAATATCTAATGCTACTTGAAGATATGGTGGATTCCATAGCTTCGAAATCTTAAATCCCATTATTGGATGTATGGCTCTATCCTTTTCTTTAAGGATCTTTAATGCATTAGGATATCCTTGAAGTGCTCTTCTAATAGCGAGTTTTGCTGCTCCATAGTTGTATTGATAGATCTTCCTATAGTCTTTAGCTTTAGGATGTACAAATATGGATGCTATAATAACCCAGTCTTCACATTTATCTATAGGTATAATTCCCTCCTCAACAGCATCAGCAACAGCTTTTGCAACTGCTGTTTGGGCTGGACCGAAAACCTTATTGGCATCTTCAAGGCTTTTAACAGTTACTTTTGGAATTACTATAGTGCTTGGCTTAACGGCTAGGTTAGGTCTAATAACGGCTAGTAGTGGTGTATGTCCAGCTGAAATATTTGCTAGAGCATTTGTAAAAGCTATGCCTGCAGGTCCATTTTTATGTCCAATAATTAAATCTATATGTGCTACTTCATCACCAATACCTATAAGAGCCTCACCAACGTAAAACTCCCCCTCCATAATCACCACTAACTATTTAGCCTATAGAGATTATAAATCTACCTATTAATTGCTAACATTAATAGTAAGGTTTAACAATAGGTCTTTAGCTTAATTATTGATATTATGTATTGGATTCGCTACTTAAATGCTTCAGTATTTGTAGCTTCACTAGGTATTGCAGTTAGTACTTACATGATACCGATTTATGCTCAGTGCTTCGGTGCATCCTACTTTGATCTTGGATTTCTAGGTCTTACCCGTTCACTACCATACATGGTAATACCCCTAGTTGCAGGTTATTTTTCAGATAGGTTTAGTAGGGTCTTCATATATTTTATTGGTATAGCTATAAATTCATCTTCGATGCTTGCCTTATCGTTTTCAAATACGTTAACACATATATATGCTGCCCAGATACTTGGAGGTATTGGTATATCCCTATTCTGGCCTATTGCTGAAACCATTCTTTCTGAAATTAATGATTCTGAGAAGAGGATTAAAGCATATAGCCAGTACAATATTTCATGGTCTTCAGCCTTCCTTATAGGTCCGTTTATAGGTGGTGTTTTAACCCGGTTTTTAAATCTTAAGGATTTATTTATGCTTTCATGCTTGATAATTTCATTATCTATAGTTTTTGTTTTTATGGTTAGTAGAGGGTATAGGTTTTTAAGGGCTTCACGTGGTAGTGGCTTCAGCTTTAGTTTTAGCCTTACTAAAATCTATTTTTCAATTATTCCATACAGTATGGTTTACGCATCTGTTGTATATATTTTTCCTGGATATGCTAATCTACATGGGTTAAGCGAGTTTCAAGTAGGTTTATTATTTACTGTTTTCGGGCTAGCTAGAATTATCTCCTATTATCTTATACCGTACATTGCTGGATTCAGCTCATCTAGGCTTTTATCCGCTATGTCGATGATTATGTTTGGATCAATGGTGTTTATAGGTTTATTTCATGAAGCTTCTACATTTATTATTTCACTATTCCTACTTGGATTCTCTCTAGGATCCTTTTTCCCATTAACTCTTAACATGATTTCAAATAGACTATCTGTAAGGGATCTTGGTTTTGGAGTTGGGCTTTATGAATCGATTTTCGGTTTCGGCTTTACAGTAGGTCCTATACTAAACGGTGTAATAGCGGATACTCTTAATCCTGAACTATCATATGTTATAATTGGATTTCTAGCATTACTTATAATTCCATTAGTTAGTATGTTTAAAGACTAGTTTAAACTTACTTTAAAGCCTTAGCTTCCTCCACGGTTAAGACTAGGTATTCCGCTTAAACCATGTAAGCATTATAGTTATCTATCCCCTTAGTATAGATTCTAAATAACTCTACTTATCACTAGATTTTGATCTTCTCCCCACTTCTAATATCGATAAATTTAACTCTACCATTAATATGTGTTGCTAATACTGGTATTCCTCCAGCCTTTAATGCTTTAACTAATAAATTCTCCTTCTCCCCTTCTTTAATAGGCTTCCTCCATTTACACTGTATTAGCATTATTTCTCCATTTTTAACAGCTATTAAGTCAAATACTCCCCTACTTCCTCTACTACGTATAACAATCCATTCTTTAGCTTCAAGCTTACGTTTAACATAGTGTTCAAACGCTCTACCCTTAACGTATGGTGAACTCATTGAATCACCTTAAACTCATATCTACAATACCCTACTATAGGGCATACTTTACATTTCGGCTTTTTGGCTTTACAATATTTCCTACCGAGAAGTATGTGTAGAAGATGTACTTCAAGATATTCCTCTGGTTTAAATAAATTCATAAGTTTCCCTCTAATTTCCTCATAGCCTGCTTTACTGTTAACATAGCCGATTCTCTTCGATAATCTATTTAAATGTGTATCTATAGGTATTGTGTATCCACCTTTTAAAAATAGTATTAATACATCTGCTGTTTTAGCTCCTACTTGAGGTAGCTTCATAAGCTCTCTTCTAATATCTTCAGGTGGAAGTTTAAGTATTCTGCTAAGATCACCATTGTATCTCCTAATGATCTCCATTGATATCTTCCTTAATGCTTCAGCTCTTTTCTTATGAATTCCTGCAGGCTTTATAATTTCCTCAAGCTCTTCTAGTGGTGTTTCAATAATTCTCCAGGGGGTTATGTTAACAAGCTTATCAGTAAGATTGTTAAAAGCTTTTAAGCTATTTTTATCACTTGTATTCTGACTTAAAACTACAGCTACAAGTATTTGAAACGGGTTTTTAGACTGTACAGCCTTTAAAACTGTAAACTCCTCAACATCAAACTTTCTAAACTCTGCTCTTAAAGCTTTAAGAATGCTTTCAGCTGTTAGCTTATTCATACAGTAAAAGCTACTATACACTTTTATATTTCACGCTAATTGTAAATAATTCTTTAAAATTAAGATATTAAAGCCGTAGTCAGCAGTTTCAGGATAGATGGGTTTAGATAGATTTGGCTTCTAGTTTTGGATGATGGACTCTTGGATGATGTTGATAGTTTTGAGATGAAGTGGCTTCCCCCATATAGATGTTCTCAGGCTGGAAGCGGCTTGGGGGCGATGTGTGGGGGTTCGACTTGATGGGTTGGGGGATGCTGCTATGAATCCGAGGGGGATAGGACCTTTGATGACCAAGGCTACATATGTCAACGTAGACCAGAACCCAACTAATTATTGCTTTATGACTTAACAACGTTCATGTAGAAGCTCTTCATGCTCAACTCTATTTATCAAATATTTTTAAATACATAATTCATGATTTGGAGGAATTAACCTATAAACACCATACTTCTAGGGTGAAAAGAATAAATGCATTAGTAGTTTAAATCCGTAATGTTTGTAAACTACATTTAACTATATAGTTAATGAATTATGAGTGATGTTGCTGTTCCTCTAACACCTTTAATTCCCTGTATTTTCTTAATAATAGTGTTCTCTAAATCCTCAATGTTTTCAGCCTCAACTTTAATAATAACATCATAAACTCCAGTTATAGCATGAGCCTCCTTAACCTTATCGATTTTCCTAGCTTCAAGCACAACTTCAACAGCTCTACCTGTATCTGTATGTACAAATATGTAGGCATGAACGCCCATATCAAACCCGAAATAATAATGTTTCACTACTATTTATTCCTTGCTATAAGCTATTTTGAGCTGTAAATAGCCTAATTCTCTTAATGAATATTAGTGATGTTAATATGTTAACAATATCAAAATTCATGTATATAATCTTCCTCAAGTAGGGTTTGAAGGCAATGTATAATACCTTCTCCTCAGAACCTATCTTAATCCTAGTATCATCAACTAGTAAAACCTAACATTCCTACAAATACTCCTATCGGGAATTAGGAGGCTTAATATTAAACCATGATAGAATAGATTTATGGCTTCTATGTATTATAAGCTTAGAATATCTGAAGCTATTCTGATGAACGAAATATGTAAGCACCATAAATAACTAGAATATACGGATTTCTCTCCCTAACAAACCTAGTAACTTTAGACATAGTTTCACCATAGATAAAGTAGGAACCCCTAATAAAGCTTAAGTTTACAGAGCCGGTTATTGGGTCTAACAACTTAGTAGATCGTATTTAACTTCGCCATGTCTAGTTAGCAAGTAACAACTGATGTATCTTGCTTCTTAAATCACTAACTCTATTAGCAAGATAATGTCAAGTAGGTATTAATTTCCTGTCTTACTTGTACTGTCATTAACATCATTAATTTCCCATCTTAATTACAACATTAGAATCCTCATTACTAATACTTAATATAATTCATTAGTAGGAGGTGTTGGCAGTTATTATGTTGTTGGCATAAAGTTTAATAGCGTGTTTCTACAGATTGTTAAGTGAATGGCTGAATGGATTCGCTAATGCTTGTATTAATCATAGTAGCTGTATATACTGTATTAGTAGCTATTGCTAGTTATAAGAATCTTCTTAGTAAGCGTAAGAACATATCTTTCTACGGTCCATTTATAATGTTAAAAACAAGTAGGGGGAATCAGTTAATAGATAGGATATCGAAGTATAGGATTCCATGGATTATAGTTATGAATATTTCCATAGCTGTCTACATTTTATCATTTATTGTTGCATTATGGCTTATAGTTGTTAGTGCTGCTGCTAGCTTCAGGATTCCTGTAAGTGTTGCTCCAACACCTCAAATGTTGATCGGTATTCCAGGTGTTAATCCATTCATACCATTATGGTATGGAGTTATAGGGCTTATTTTCTCCATTCTCTTCCATGAGTTCAGCCATGGAATTGCTTCAAGAATTGGTAGTATAAGAATTAAGTCTATAGGTATTCTTTTCTTCATTGTTCCGCTAGGTGCTTTTGTTGAGCCTGATGATGAGGAGTTGAAGAAGTCTTCAAGGCTAAGTAGAGTTAGAGTTTATGCTTCAGGACCGGCGATAAATATAATGTCCTCACTAATTTTCCTCCTTATATTTACATCACTAACATCTACGGTTGGATTTGCCCCTATAGGGGTTGCTGTAGATACTGTTTTTAAGGATTCACCAGCATACAATGCCGGTATTAGACCTGGTATGGTAATAGTGGCTGTTAATAGTAATTATGTGAAGAGCTGGGATGAATTCTTCCAGTTAATGTCTGTTTTTAAGCCTAACGATACTGTTAAGCTACTTATTCATAGTAGTACAGCTGAAATAGTTTTAAACGTAACGCTTGATGAAAGGTTTAAATATACAGGATTTGAAGGCGATAAGGGTAAGCCGTTTCTAGGTATTGCTAATAGATGGATTAGCATAATATACTCCCTATCTAACCCATTTAGTTCTCCTCCAGAATCCTTTCTTGAGCTTTTAAGACTGCCATTTATAGGATTAGCAATAATACAGCCTCCATATCCTGAATTCTACAGTACACCCATCCATCCAGACTCCTTCTGGCCTCTACTAAATACTGCTTACTGGATTTTCTGGCTAAACTTAATGATTGGCTTAACAAATGTTTTACCTATAGTTCCTCTTGACGGAGGCTTCCTCGTTAAGGAGGCTATTGAAGCTCTTCTTGAGAAAATAGCTTCAAAGAAATCTATTGAGGAGAGAAGTATTATTGCATTAAAAGCAGCATACCTTATTACATTAGTAATGGTTGTAATGATTTTAATGCCGATTGTTATTCCTAGAATTTTAAATATTGGTGGCTAGCTAGAAAATCCTCAATACCCAACTGTTTCAATTCTCTTACTTGAAGAGCCTTCTTCACCTTTCTAAAATCCTCCTCAAGCATTCCCTTAAGCCTAGGATTGTATAATGCTGCTGCAGGGTGGAATGTTGGTATTAGATTAACACTTAACCCTAAAACATTAATCCTGTATAGTTTACCTCTAACAGAAGATATATCTCTTACCTGTATTCCTGCTTTACGCATTAAATATGTTGTTGAGTATCTTCCTAAAGTAACTATTACCCTAGGTCTTACTATAAGTAGCTGTCTATCCAGGTAGGGTGTACATAGCTCAACCTCTTCTGGAAGAGGATCCCTATTTCCCGGCGGTCTACATTTCAGTACGTTAGCTATGTATACATCACCTCTTGTAAGGTTTAATATATCACTTATTAATGCATCAAGAAGTTTTCCAGCTGCTCCAACGAATGGTCTTCCCTGAACATCCTCATTATATCCCGGAGCCTCACCAATAAACATTACCTCAGCATTTAGGCTTCCCTCACCTGGAACAGGATTGTTTCGAGTTTTCCATAACTCACATTTACGGCAGCTTACCACCTCCTTAACTAACTCCTCCATCCTCACATATTTGTCATCCATAGTCGATACTAACCATATTGAAGTATCATTACTTAATATAAGCTTTTTCAGCATACTACAATCATATAGGCTTGAATATACGATATGTATTAAGACTTAAGTTTACATTACTCTAAATGTTAAGCAGATATTAAGTTAATCCTAAACTTCATAAGCTACCACATGCTAACTTGAAATCATCAATAGAGAAGTAGTAACTCTTATTTACTGGCTTTGCTAGGATTAGCTATGAAGTGTACAGCTTTATTTTCAGGAGGTAAGGACTCAGCATATGCTATATATATTGGGTTGAGAGATGGCTTTGATATAGTATGTCTCGTAGTAATATCTCCACTATCTAGTGAGTCCTACATGTTCCACTACCCAAATATTGACTGGGTTCCTCTACAAGCATATCTTATGGGTAAGCCTATAATTCATAGGTTTACCCGTGGCGTTAAGGAGGTTGAACTTAAAGATTTAAAGCTTGCGTTAAGATATTCCTTGAAAAGATATGGTGTTGAAGCAGTTATATCTGGAGCTATAAGCTCAAACTATCAGAAGACAAGAATTGATAGTATATGTAGGGAGATAGGTTTAAAATCTATAACTCCATTATGGGGTCTTGACCCTACTGGAGTATTATTTGATGAGTTAAAGAACGGTATTAAAAGCGTAATTACAGGTGTTTATGCATTAGGATTTAATGAGGAATGGCTTGGTAGGGTTATAGATGATAAATGTATTAGTGAAATAAAAAATCTAAGTTTAAAGTATGGTGTTCATCCATGTGGTGAAGGTGGGGAGTTTGAAACATTCTGTATTGATGCTCCAATGTTTAGTAGAGGTATTCAGATAGTTAATGGAAGGAGGGAATGGTATGGAAATCATGGAATATTCAGAATATTAGAAGTTACACTACATACCCGTAGCATACCGTTGTCGGATAGTTAACATTTTATAACTATCTGTTCCACCTCAGCCTTTAGGGCTTCTTGGGTGGCTTTCGCCGCCAACGGTGAGGGAAGGCACATCTGGAGTTTTGCAGCTATGTTCCAAGCGGCTACAATATGTTTATCCGCTTGGAAGCCGCATTTTCTACATTTGTAGATGTGCCCATTCGGCTTATTCAACTCGCTACATATCGGGCACACCTAGAAGTATTTGTTAGAAGAGCTATAAAAGTTAACTATTCAGAAACTGCTGACGAACCCCACACATCTCACAGCTAAATTTGGGTATAAGCTTCTTCAATGCTTAGAGGAACATATGTTCAATACCTACTCATCACGGCTCCAGCTATCTGGAATGATGCATCTATTAGCAGCTTCTCCATGGATTATGGAGAAGCAGTATACCGGTTGGAATCCTCCAGTTTAAGCCTTACTCCAGCTTTAAAATTGATCTGCTCGCTGAAATATGGAAACTTAAGCTTAGCAGTATCTCCATGATTAGGATCGGCTTCCGATGGATCTAAACGTATTTTAATTTGCCTGTTTCTCAGTTTAAAATATTTTCTTGGAGATTTAACTTTTAGGTATGAGTCGTACAGTTGAGTTTAGCTTTGAGATTATGGTTTGGCTTGCTATTGGGTCTTTAATCGCTACGTTAACTTATTCATCAAGCATGTTTACATCATACTCTATTGATTTATTAAGGGTTGATGAGGTAGCTAATAGATTTACTAGATATGTATCTAATGCGTATTGTCTAGAGGGTTTGAAGGCTGTTTTCAGTCTTGAACCTGGTTTTTTAATCAATATATCTTGTGGAAGTGTTAGTGTTTGCTATAGGAATTTCACTAAGACATTTTCATCCCTTCCTCCAATAGCCAATACGGTGTTGGCTGGTGGTAGGAGTTACATTATCTACTTTAATGGTGAAGCTGTAGCCTTCATGGAGGTGTCGTAATGCATAATCGTGGCGATGTTTTAAGCCTTACGTTAACAGCAATCCTGTTTATGGTTATTCTTGGGGTTTATATAGGGGCTAGGGTAATTGTAGATAATGAGGTTAAAGCATTAATTTTAAGCAACACAATCCTTGATAAACTTTTAAAAACATATTCCTCCAGTAGATTCTTCACATCCCTTAACAGGTATAGCTTCATTCTTACAGACTCCATAAATAGTACCTATAGTAACTTTACAGTTCCAATGCTTACATTTTCAAACGGTGGCTTACACATTGTATTTATCGGTTTAGGTGATTAGTTGTCTTCAATATCCTCCTGGGATTCAACAATAGCTGTAGTATTAGCTTTAATAGCGATTCTAATATTGATTGCTAGTATACAGAATGTGTATAGGGTTCAGGAGGGGTTGAGAAGCTATGAATTTAAGCAGTTTCTAAATGATGTTTCCCGTAAAATAGCTCTTATCTCCTACTCTAAGGGGTATATACATAGGGCTTCTGAGCTTATTGAGCTTAACTCCATAGATTCGTTAAGTACGGTTTTAAGAAGTATTGCTTCAATATGTCCTAAGCAATATAAGTGTAGGGTTGAGCTGTATTTAGATAGTGACCTTATTGCCTACTACGGGTCTAAATGCGAGGTTTATGGAGCTACCTATATTCAATCCACTACTTCACGTGGTTTATTAAGGTTAATGGTTGCTGTTGGATATGAATCGTAAAGCCATAATATCTATATGTACATCCTCCCTTCTAATAGTATCAATTCTCTTCTATGTTAGTATTATAAATGATGTTAGGTGTGAGGTTAATAGCGTGTATGAGGGGTGGATGCTGAGATCTCTCGATGATAAATGCTATATTTCCCTATTCACGTTGAATGAGGAGGTTTTCTGGATTATTGAGAGAGATGTTGTGTTAAAGCTTACACTAGGTGAGATTAGTGAAATACCTGAAGCTATAAGTTTAGACAGTAATGCTATTAGCATTATTAGAAGCTATTTCCCAGATGATTTACATGTTAGGTTTTATGTAACTAATGTTGTTTTAAACGAGTATGTTGGGGGTGATCTTGACCCTATTTTATCTTCATCACTAAATACACGTTCCAACATGTTAACAGGTGCTATAAGCTATGATTTAAAGCTAGAAGTATTAGTTGTTGAAAGTAACTTCACAGTTAACCGTGTATTTAATATAAGAGCTATTCATCCAGCAAGAATGTATTCACTAATACTACTTCTTAACAAGTTTAATGAGCAATTAAGCAATACCATTAAATCCCATAGCCTAGTAAATACCTCCATACAGGCATTAGCAAGTAGGGTAATTACCTTTCTTGAAGGCTTTTCAGAAAATAATTTAAAGAATAAATACTTTGAGTTTAACGTAGATCTAGATATTTCCATAAGTAGGATAGAAGACAACCTATACAATGTATACATCCATATATCTAAAGTGAGATTTAGTGATGCTCTATATCGTATAAGATATATGGGTTTAAATAGTTTAGCCTCAATCTCGAGGAGGAACTATGGCTTCCAATACGTTATTAACGGTAGTAATGTTGGGATAGGCTTCCTCAATATTAAGTATTCATACCCCTAGGATAATTCATCTATAGCATTAACTCTAAACACCCGTAAAGATTAGCGTTAGACCCTATCAATATATTAAGATATACTGTCTGTGCTAAAAGTTTAAATTCCGGTATTATCATCAGATTTTATGAAGAAACTATGTCTAGTACTTATTCTGTTAATTATATTTCCAGCTGTTAATGTAAATGCTTTTAAGTACGATGTTGTTAGAGAAGTTAACCTAGATGTTCCTGCTGTATCCCAAACCTCTGAGGGATTGGTTGGTGTTCTGTCTAGGCTAAATGTTGCTGTAGCTTATCCTGGTAGTGGTAGGGTTTATTTTAGTGCTACCCCACTAACTGAGCTTGACACACAGGCAACAGCTAGAGTAGCTGCTCTTGTTTCCTCATCAGTTATTGGGGATGAATATTTAAGATATGACTTCTTTGTAAGTCTTGAGTCGGAGTCGCTAATTATAGGTGGACCATCAGCTGGTGCTGCTATAGCAGCAGCTATGATGGTTGCTATTCTAAACATTAAGGGTTTGGATGTTAATGTTAGGAGTGATGTAACTCTTACAGGCATGATAAATCCTGATGGGACTATTGGTCCTGTTGGAGGTGTATATGCTAAGATGAAGGCAGCTGCTGAGAAGGGATACAGGATATTTATAGTGCCCTATGGGCAGTCTATAGATTATGTTGAGAAGACAGTTGTTGAGCAGCGAGGCCCTCTTAGAATTATTAGAACTGTAAGGGAGAAGGTGGATTTGGTTAGTGAGGGTGAAAGGCTTGGGGTTAGGGTTGTTGAGGCTTTAACAATATATGACGTATTTAAATATCTTACAGGATACGAGTTTAAGGCTAAGGAGTATGCTGTATTTATGCCTAAAGATGTTAGGGAGAGGCTTAAATCATGGAGTATTAGTCTTCTAGATGAGTATGATGGCTTAGCATCCTACAAGTATGATTCTAGGCTCTCCAATGCTGTAGGTGAAGCTTCAAAGCTGGCTAGTGAAGCTAGAAGTATGATTGATACTTCCCCATACGTATCTGCTAGCCGAGCATTTTCAGCTTTATGTATGATGTATTATGTTAAGTATGCTGATGAATATCTTAAATCCAGCAATAAGGGGAAATACATTAATGACTTGGTGGATAGTGTAAATAAAACACTAGTTGAGGTTGAATCTGCTTTAAACTCTACAAGTCCAAGTATTAGATGTATTGAAGCATATATTGGAGCTAAGATAAGATATGCTGAAGCATTAGAGACGCTGAATAATGCCTTAAACGCTATGAATAGCGGTGCTATACTGAATATGTATGATGGATGCATATACTATCTTGCATACTCAAGACAGAGAGCTATTTCAGCTATGTCCTGGCTTGAGTTTAACGTGGCTGGAGTACCTGTTGACCTAAACACCTTAATGAAGTCTTCATCAATACTTCTCTACGAGGCTCAAAGCATTTTAGGATATGTTTCCTCACTATATAGTGATATAGGTCAGTCCTCATCAATTGTTAATGAAGCCTCAGAAATGTATGATAAGGCAAAGAAGGCATTCATATCTAGAGACTACTACTTAACAATAGGGTACTCAATAGAGTCAATAGCCTACTCAACAGTAGCTATACATCTAGCATTTACAAGCAATATTGAGGCAGTTATTGATGCATCATCATCTATTGCAAGCAACGCTATTGGAAACGCTATTGAGGCAGGTTTAGATCCAGTTTTATCCCTAAGCTATCTTGAATTAGCCCAATCAGAAGCAAGCAATACAGATAAACTATACTACTACATACTCTCAGCAACATACTCAAAAACAGCTCTCACAATATCAAGAGCTGTAAACACAACAGCTCCAATACCCATAGCTACATATACTGAAGAGCCGAAACCAAAAACATCAACCCCATATTCTAAAACACCAACTACAACATCGAACAGTTTAAGACAGGAAACTATTCAACAAGTAGTTACTATAGCTGCTATAATTCTACTAATCCTATCAATAGCTATAGTATACCTATACTCACGATCTAAAAAAATCCCTAACTAATTTAACTATTGGAAAAGCATATTTTAAACTTAATTCTAAACAACAGTGTTCCCTACTTATAGTAAGAGCTTTCTACTAGTAGAATGGTTTCTAACCTAATGCTTAAACCAGGTCTTATATGGAATTATCCTGTTATTAAACTAAATAAATATAAGTAGCTAGTGTGTTTTATCTATGTGAAGGCTGTTATTCTTGCTGGTGGTCAGGGTAAACGTTTAAGACCGATTACTGAAGCAATACCTAAACCCCTAATTAGAATTCTTGATAAGCCAATTATAGTTCATCAAATGGAGTGGCTTAAAAGATTTGATGTTGATGAATTCATAATATGTATAGGGCATTTAAAGGAGAAGTTTATTGAGGAAATTGGGAGTGGTAGAAGCTTTATGGTTAAGGCTGCATATGTTGTTGAGGATGAGCCTCTGGGAACTGGTGGTGGATTAAAAAATGCTGAATATCTTCTTAGGAGTGAAGAGTTTTTCTACGTTGTAAATGGTGATATAATCACAAACCTAAACCCGAAAGATCTTCTTAAAGTACTTGATGACTCCACAGTAGGAGCAATTGCTCTAATACCGTTACCATCACCCTACGGTATTGTTAGAGTTGACGATGGCTTCGTAAAATCCTTTGAGGAGAAACCTCAAATAACAGATTACTGGATAAATGCTGGAGTCTACGTATTTAGACCAGATATTTTTAATTACCTTCCAAGCAGGGGAGATATTGAGAAGACAGCTTTCCCACAGCTTGCACGTGAAAACAGGCTTAAAGCAGTTAAATATTCTGACATAATATGGAAAAGCATAGATACACATAAAGATATTGAGGAAGCTGAGAGGATAATTAGGGCGAATAAGTATATAGCTTAGCATTATTAAGGAGGTACTGTATTAGGTAGTTGAATGGAAGTTTATGTTGGAACCTCCGGCTGGATTTATAGTAGCTGGAATCCTGAGGGGAGTCTGGACTGGTATATAAAGAACTCTGGCTTAAACTCTGTAGAGTTAAACATGTCTTTTTACCGTTTTCCATTTCCATCCATGGTGTCCTCCTGGGCAGGGAAGACGAAGTCTCTTAATCCAGGTTTAAGATGGGCTGTTAAGGTTAATAGATTTATAACTCACATATTTAAGTTTAGTGAGAAAGCTTACTCAAGCTGGAGGAAGTTTGAGAATTTATTTAAGCCTCTAAGTGAAAACATAGATTTCTACCTCTTCCAGCTTCCACCAAGCTTAAAGTCCAGCTACACTCCTAAACTGGAAAAGTTCATTAAGCAAACCGGGCTGAAGGAAAAGTTTGCTTTAGAGGTTAGGAATTTAGATTGGTTTAATGAAAATTGGATTATGTGGGCTTCCAGTCTTGAAATAACCTGGGTTAGTATTGATGCTCCAGACTTTACAGGATTTCCTAGAGATGTTTACTGTAGTAATGGAGTTGTTTACTTAAGAATGCATGGAAGAAAATACTGGTACTCCCATTACTACACTAATGAGGAGCTGAAGGAGGTTAAGGAGAAAATTTTAAAGTTAAAGCCGAGAAGGATCTACATATTTTTCAACAATAATACAAATATGTTACGTAATGCTCAAACAATGTTAAGCCTACTTAGAAACAATATCTAGATAATTTTGTTCACTACTGTAATTGACCATTATAAAAGGTAATTTGACAAATACTAGCTAAGCCGTACTCAGCTGGAATCTAATGGTTATTTTAGCTTACTACGAAAGTTTTAGAGCTAATTAGTAATCAACATGATTTATAAGCTATTATCTACTTCATAATGCTAATATATGTTGAAGTGGTATTAAGGATTGGTTAGCCAACTTCCTCAATAAATTTTTCATATTTCTTCATTTCCCCTATTTTAATACTTGGCTTTATCTTCTTTAAAGCCTCGTTAAAGTCCTTCATCTCGATTTTTTCAGAATCCCTTCTTAAAGCATTCATAGCTGCTTCACGACATAGCGCTTCAAGATCAGCTCCGGAATATCCATTAGTGTTTTTAGCTACTTCATCAAGATTTACATTATCTAGAGGCATGTTTCTAGTATGTACTTTAAGTATTTGCAGTCTTGCATTTTCATCTGGGGGTGGAATATAGATTAATCTATCAAATCTTCCAGGTCTCATTAGTGCTGGATCAAGAATCTCAGGCTTGTTTGTTGCTGCTAGTACAACTATGTTCTCCATAGCTATAAGGCCATCCATCTCGGTTAATAGCTGACTAACAACTCTCTCAGTAACTCCGGAATCTGAGTATCCAAGCCCTCTTCTAGGAGCTATGGAGTCCACCTCATCAATAAATACTACGCATGGAGCTGCCATCCTAGCCTTTCTAAACACTTCACGTATAGCTTTCTCGCTTTCACCAACCCACTTACTAAATACTTCAGGTCCCTTAATAGATATGAAGTTTGATTCGCTCTCGGTTGCTACAGCTCTTGCAATAAGTGTTTTCCCACATCCAGGTGGGCCGTATAGCAATACCCCCTTAGGAGGCTTTATACCCATTTTCCTAAACTTCTCAGGCTTCTTCAACGGCCATTCAACCATTTCTCTTAGCTGCTGCTTAACATCTTCAAGTCCTCCAACATCATCCCAATGTACTGCAGGAACCTCTACGTAAACCTCCCTCATAGCTGTTGGAACAATTTCCCTATAGGCATTCATGAAGTCATCCATTTTAACCTCCATCTTCTCAAGTATTTGTTGAGGTATCCTCTTCTCCTCAAGATTTATTTCAGGCAGATATCTTCTTAAAGCCTTCATAGCAGCCTCCCTACATAATGCTGCTAGATCAGCTCCAGTATATCCGTGAGTTATTTCGGCAAGATGTTTTAAATCAACATCCTGAGCTAGCGGCATACCCCTAGTATGTATCTGTAGGATTTCAAGTCTTCCATTCTTATCAGGAATTCCAATTTCAATCTCCCTATCAAATCTTCCAGGTCTTCTTAATGCTGGGTCAAGTATGCCTGGCACGTTTGTTGCTGCTATAACTATAACTTGTCCTCTAGACTGTAATCCATCCATCAACGTTAATAGCTGTGCAACAACTCTTCTCTCAACCTCTCCATGAACCTCCTCTCTCTTAGGAGCTATAGCGTCAACTTCATCAATAAATATTATGCTCGGCGCCTTCTCCTGAGCCTCCTTAAATATTTGTCTTAACCTTTCCTCGCTTTCACCATAGAATTTACTCATTATCTCAGGTCCATTAATAGTTAGGAAGTTAGCATCAGCCTCATTAGCTACTGCTTTAGCCAGTAGTGTTTTCCCACATCCAGGTGGGCCGTATAGCAATACCCCCTTAGGGGGCTCAATACCAAGCCTCTCAAAAATTTCAGGATGTCTTAGTGGAAGCTCAACCATCTCCCTAATTCTCTGTATTGCCTCTTTAAGCCCACCAATATCCTCATAGGTAACTCTCGGAACAATTCTGGCTTCTGTAGGCTTCTCCTCCACCTCCAGCTTAGTATCCTCCCTAACAATTACAATACCGCCTGGACGTGTCTGAACAACTGTTAAGTGTAGAGTTTCCCCTCCAAAAATCTGTACTGGTACAATTTCACCAGCTACTACTGGCTTATCTAGAAGTTTATCCCTAACATAGCTTATAAACTCATCATCAATATAGCTTAGCTTAACATCAGTAGGTGCGAGGGAGATTAGAGATGCATTTTTAACATCAGCTTTCCTAATTGAAACATACTCGTTTAAAGCTACACCAGCATTCTTCCTCAACCCTCCATCCATACGTATAATGTTATCACCTACATCACCTGGGCTTAGAGGCCAAGCAATAGCGCATGTTGCTTTCTTACCCTTAACCTCAACAACATCACCACTACTAATATTAAGCTTCTCCATAACTACATATGGAACCCTAACAATCTTCCTACCAACATCCCGCTGGTAGGCTTCACTAACAATCAGCTTTACCTCTCCACTCATAAAAGCAGTAGTAGGTAAGCTCTTATAAGCTTTAAGTAGTGGATTCAAGCTTCTATTGGGTTTACCTTCTACTCTATGCCTAGGAACTCTACATGTAGCCAGTATGGAAGCATTGTTAATAAATCTCCTAATTCATTAGCGATCTAGATACTGATAAATACATTTTAAAACTACATCAGTAGGATCCTCCATCTCCAGCAGAATTTTCCTAGCTTTAACCCTAAGTTTTCTCTTAACCTTAACTATATCCTCAGTAAGTAGCTCCTCAACATATTCTAAAACCCTATCTATAGGCAGTCTTTTAAGCAATCCTAATTCCATTAGGTATTTATCAACTATTGTTGGCTCTGCTGGATAGCATGAAATTGCTGGAACTCCTAGAAGGGATGCTTCACAACTCATTGTGCCGCCAGCACCTATAAAAACGCTGGAGTAATATATGAGGCTCTGAGTATCTAATACTTTATCAGTAATAACTACTTTATTTCCTCTACTTATTGTTAAGCTGCTAGTAAGCTTGTAGTAAGCTTTCCTCTGCTCAGGATATCTTGGAATAATAACTATCTGTATGTTGCTAAGTCTCTCTATAAGGTCTTTTACTAGCGGGGCTAAATAGATACTTTCTAAATTTACAAATCCTCTAAGATATGATGCAAACGTTTCCTCAGGTCTTAACGTAATAATTGGTTTCTCCACATCTAGATTAAGCTTTCTTAATATTGATATTCTTGGCTTAAACCATTTAATCCATGTTGCAGGATCTAATGCATTATATGCTACTATATCCTTCTCACTTATACCGTATTTAACCCATATATCCCTACCAATTATCAATGGTGTAACAAGTTTAGATGATAGCGGAATAGTAAGTTTTGCAACAGATTCAGCATTAGGTGTATCGTTAGCGCATATGTGCGGTATACCTAGCCCGAAAGCTACTCTTGCTGCTTCAGGTGAAGCGAATGAAACAGCTACTTTAGGATTAAACCTGTAAACAACATTTACAAGCTTTAAAACCCTCCTAGCACTAGCTAGCAGCTTACCTATAAGCTCAGCTCCACCATATCTTCCAACAACTACTGTTTCAAGTCTTCTTAACCTACATAGCTGAAGCAATTCATAATATCTTCTAGATGTTACCAATACTTCACATCCACTCCTCCTCAAATTATTGATAGCTCTTTCAAAATACAATACATCCTTAGGAGCAACAAGATCAAACCAAACTCTACTCATAAATAGCTTAATCCTAATGCAATATATACTTAAGCTACTATAGGAATTGATAATTCATAACTTAGCTGGATTTTAACGCTCACTTATTAAGAAGATAATATTTCCATGCTTTAACTCAATTAAAGCGCTGCATCCACCAACTATAATGGCTAACTATTTCAGTTGAATCTATACATACCGTGTTCAAATTCTCAAGCTGCTATACTCTTCAGTTGGACGTGGCAACTTAAGAAGTTGGATACAATATGTTAAGTTGCCAGTTTCCTTCAGTTTATAGAAAGCTTTATATTAAGCCTTATAGATGTCTACCCGGTAGGTGTTATGATTCCAGATAGGCTTGGATAAGGATTTTAAAATAGCTGTTATTGGATGCGGTAAGATGGGTGAAGCTCTTGTAAAGGGATTTCTTAAACACTTACCAGCTAATAGATTTATAGCTACTGCCCGCTCCGATTCTAGAGTAGAGTATATTAATCACTTCTTAAACATTGAGGCTACAAGAAATAATAGGGAGGCTGTAGAGAAGTCAAGCATTATAATACTAGCTGTAAAGCCAGCTCAAATTCCTGTGGTTGCTAGGGATATTGGTGGATTTGTAAGAGGTAAGATACTTATATCTATAGCTGCAGGTGTATCTATTAGTAGCCTTATGGAGATGTTTCCTGAAGCAAGGGTTTTCCGTGCAATGCCTAACATAGCTGCTAAGGTAAACTCATCATTTACCGCTATATCCCCAAGCTCTAGAGCTAGCGGGGATGATGTTAAAATAGTTTATGAATTGTTTAAGCTTATTGGTGAATGTATTGTTGTTGATGAGTATTTAATGAATGCTTTAACAGCTTTAAACGGTAGTGGCCCAGCATACATTCTATTAATGCTTGAAGCTTTTAAGGATGCTGGATTGAAGATAGGGCTGCCTGGTGATTTAGCTCTTAAAATATCATCATACGTAATGCTTGGTACAGCTAAGCTTATTCTTGAGCTTAATGAACATCCAGCTAGGATACGTGACCTCATAACAACACCTGCAGGAACAACAATAGAGGGGGTCTTCATACTTGAAAAATACAGGTTGAAAGCAGGCATAATGGAGGCTTTAGAAGCATCTATGAGGAGAGCTGAGAAAATATCTTTGGATATAGGGAGGAAATCTACTATCCATTAATTTTTTAAGTATCTACACTACTATTTTGGTATGTTAATGTCTAGATTGAGGATTTATGCTGCTTCACTAATTCCATGCTTAGTTTCAGCCTTTCTTGCTTGGAGAACTGTTCTCCAGCTTGACCTACCATTAGGGCTTGAGGATTACGTTATTGATATTATGTTGTTGATGAAGGGTTTTAAAGGTGGCTGGATTAGCCCCAACATACTTTTACCACTTGTTTTTTTAAGATTCTACGATTTATCATTATCTATTAAGCTTACTCTAGCTTTACTATACTCCCTAATACCTTTACCGATGTACTTATTTACCTATGAGCTTTTTAAAAGTAGGCTTACAGCATTAATATCCTCCCTTCTTACATCAATGCTAACAGTAGGCTTACTTAGTCCTCCATGTATTGATGAATTCCTAACATTTCTACTACTGCCAATAGTGTTGATTATTATACGTAGATTAACTGTTAGGAATTCATGGCTTTACGTAGCTTTACTAGTATGTTTGGTTGGGTTAATGCTTCTATCCAATCCTAAAATATGTTATTTAACATCAACCATACTGACTTTATTTCTAATCTATGATAGGAAATACTTATTAATGCTTCTTCCAAGTCTTTTCCTAAGCTATACCTCCACAATATACTACACGTTAACGTTTGGTTTAATGGTTAAAAATCTAAATCTAGATTTACTTAATCCATTAATACCGCTAGCTACTGCCTGTACTTTAGCTGGAATGTATTTAGCTGCTAAAAGCCGTAGGGGTGATTTACCATACGTTGCAATTCCTCTAGTATCCATGGTTATAATGCTTCCAACATCAATTAACTACATGCTTCTAGCTATTCCAGCTCTACCACTAATCTCATTTCTATCCACTCTTTACAGGAGCTCTATTCAAAGTTTTAGGATTGTGGAGGGTGGGGAGAGTGTTTATGAAGTAACTATTAACTTGGATAGGTTAATACCTCTAGCTCTAATTATGATTCTTATACTAGCCTCCATCTACAACATATATGTGTTTACATCCTCCTATAAAACCCTCCATAGTGAAAGTTCAAGTATACGTAGGCTCTCCATGGATATTAAGAATTTAACTCCACCAGGTAGCCGTATTATTGCTCCTCCCAACCTATCTGTATGGATTGAAGCCTTAACAGGCTTAGAGGTATTAAACAACTACGGCTACAGTGTTGAGGTAGATGCTATAGCATCAGCAAACTATAGGCTTATGAATAGCTACCTCATAATAGATGATACTAATCCAGTAACCCATCAATATACACCTAGAGTTAAGGTTTATGATGGTTATGAATATAGAGGTTTAATAGCGGTTAGTGATGGTAACGTATTATTATCAGTATATAACACTACATTAAATCTTAACAGTAAATATGTTGCTGATATTCATAGTAATGAAACAGACAGCCTCCTCCTCCTTACAACAATCTATAAACTACCGTTAAGCAATAACCTACTAATAACTGTGGAGAAGATTGAAGCTTTAAGTAAGTTAAATCCAACATTAAATATTACATACTCAATTAATACTTATAAATCCATGTTGGAAGCTAAAATACCGCTGGAAGTTTATGGTGTTGCTGAGTTTACTGTTAAGGATTCTGAAGCTCTAATAACAATTAATCAGCATAAAATCCATCTACTTATTAAGTCAAACGGGGATACTAATGTTAACCCTATAAATAATACATTAATCATAAAGTCACAATCAATAGATACCCTAAATATTAAGATTATGCTTACATTTCCTTCAGCTAAGAAGTCCCAGTATAAGCCATGGATAAGCAGCTCAAAAAATCTAATAGAATATCTTAAGGTTAACTATATAGTTAGTGAAAAACTGAATAAGTTTTTACAAATGCTTCAGCATGATGAAGCTCAACTCATAAGATTCTACGATAACTCAATAAGAGTATTAGGTGTTAAGGATGGAAGGCAGTTTTCCCAAGAAGTCTCAAATATTTTGGAAGCTGGTGGAAGCACAATATATGAAGCTAGCAATTTTATAGTTAGTATAAGCCTACTTAACAACAGTATAGTTTATGAGGTAAAGCCTAAAAACTCTACACTAAACCTCCTAATACTATGCTATGAAGCATCATTAGATCATTTAAGAAATTGGATAATTGAGCAGAATGAAGCTATTTTCGAATATAGAGACTTCAGTATTAAATTAGTATTTAGTAAAGGCTTCCATACAGATTTTAAGCTTAAAGCTTCTAAACTGGAAGCTGCAGTAATGATACCGTTAAATCAGAGAGGCGATATGTTTAATATATATTTTGAAAGCTCCAATTCAGATGTTATGGTTAGGAAGGATGAAAACAGGCAAGTATTACTATATGCACGTACAGGCTTTCTATCCAATATCTACGAGTTTAGCGGATACGTAGTTTATAGAGTTGGTATTAGTGAATAGGTATATAGAAAACATTCTGGTACTGTCTTCACTACTAATCCTCTATGTAGTGTTACAGCCTCCTCATTTAGTATTGTTACGTGTAGTTGTTGGGGTTTTATTACTGATTGCTGTTCCTGGTGGGGCTTTAATTAGGATACTTAATGTAAGGTTTTCTGAGGATTTGTTTTACGGCTACTCATCCATTACTGGGCTTTCACTACAGCTTATCTTTATTGGTTTCGGATACATGCTCTGGATGAATGTATTTAACATGTTTATCTATACCCTAGTAGCTACAGTGATGTTTCTAGCATTACTATCCGTTAAGGTTAGGCTTCTAACAGTTTTAAGAGATCTATATTTAAGCTTTAGGAAGCCTACATCTATATTATATATTGCAGCTATAGTATTATCACTATACTACATACTGGGTTTTAGCTATTCATCAATTACAGTTGATGGAGCATTATACTGTGATATAGCTAGAAACATAGTTTTAAGAGGTGTTTTTAAAACAAATGTTTTAAACGATATATTAGCACATATAGGAACACCTATAGCTATCTCCCTATTCCTCCTTCTCGGAGGGGTATCGCAAGTATCTGCTAACTTAACAGCTCTATATGTATCAACTCTAACTATATATCCACTTATCGACTTCGAGAGGAGAATTGTTAGGGATGGGTTAGGTGTGGTTTCAAGTATTCTATATGTGGTACATCCAATGTTTACCATATTTTCAAGTATGCTTTTCGGTCCTGAAATATTAAATATTCTCTACACTCTATCAGCTCTAATATTTTTTACTGATTCTATTTATGAGCGTAGTATTGGGAAATCTATTCTAGCAGGCTTAGCTTTAACATCTCTTAATGCATGTTGGGGTCCTGAAACACCAGCAACACTACTAACACTACTTATAACATCTATTATTCTAGGATGGAGAAGTAAGCTAATAAACATTAAAACTTCAATTACTATCTTCCCCTCAATATTTATCCTCTTCTGGTTTTATAAGGTAGCTCATTTATGGATTCCTCTAGCAATCATATCTATACTGATCCTCATTTATGATGGGAGGAATGGTAAACATGTCTTAGCATTCTATACTACAGTAGTTTTAGCATCTCAACTATTCCTAATTAGAAGTATTTTTGAGCATCCATTAACTATTTTGGAGGGAACATTTCATGTTTTCAATTTTCTTTCAAGCATTAATATTGATGTTTTAGGTAGAGTAGGCTACTACTTATCAACCATAAATTTATGGATAACCCCTCCACTCATAGTATTAACAATACTATACCTAACCCAGATAGATAATGGGGTTAAAGCTATACCACTAATATTCATAGCCTCCCATATGCTGCTACACTCATTATACTTCCCACTTGGATGGCTTGAGAGAAGATTTCTCCTATCAACATTTTTAATGATGACGTTAACATCATCATCCATAATTAACCTAGCATCATCAAGAATTAAATTAAGAATTAAAATTACTAGAGGGTCTAGAGTTTTTATGTTTAAAGGTTTAAAAATGCTTTCAGCCATCTGTATTATAGCTCTTCTAACATTAACATATTTTACATACCAGTATCAGGATGTATTGAAAATCATAAATCAATCATCAACAAAACAATTGATGAATATAGCTGGTGAAGTAATAAGTAGTGTTGGTGAAGGGGAAGTTATATCTGTTTACGGTCCATCAAGGGTTTTTGCCTGGATAACAGATAGGAGGATTGTAGCTATTCCGAGATATGTAGGCTTAATGGATATTTATAGCTGTATTGAGCAGTATAATGCTACAGTACTGGTTATAGATGTTAATGATCTTCCTATTGAGGCTAGATCCATTCTTAGCGGGGGAATTGTTAATTTAAATTCAAAACATCTTAATATTAGCTTAATAGGAAGCATTAATAACTTCAGATTATTTAGAATTTATCAATGACATATTGAAATATATCGTATTTCCTGCCATAATAATGTTAGGTTAAGCTCAATCTTTGAAGCTGTTAACTTAACTATTTGAGGTCCAGTACCGATTATTAAAGCTAGCTTACTATCCTATTCATGTTAATTCTCTTTAAGTACTTCATCATATGCCTTAATAAGTATTTTCTCTGATGTATTCCATGTATACTTTAATGGATCCTTAACCTTAATAGGTTTCTCTAAAGCTTTAATTATGGCCTCACTAAATCTATTAAATGAAGCTATAATGAATGGTGGTGAAGGCGCATTCTTGAAGCCTCCTACCGGAGTAGCAACAACAGGTTTACCTAAAGCTAGATACTCATTAACTTTTAATATAGATTCAGGAGCAAAGAAATTGGAAGCTTCACCAAGTTCTCTTCTAGGTAAAAGACATAAATCAGCTATAGAAATCCAGTTTGCAACTTCCTTATGTGGGATCCAGCCTGTTAATATTACCTTATCCTTTATTCCTAATTTTACAATATTCTTTCTGATTTCAGGCATTAAAACTCCATCTCCAACCATTACTAACTTAACATCAGGAAGTTCTCTATAGACTCTATGAAAAATAAAGATTATGTCTAAAGCACACTCAATATTTGTGAATGAACCGACAAAAAGCAAAACTCTACCTTCTAAACCTAGCTTACGTTTAAACTCTAGAGGATCAATTGAGGGTTTAAAATCCCTACTTGGATAGTTAGGAATGACGTAGACTTTTCTAGCCCCCCATTTCCTAGCTCTCTCAGCAAGTATACTGTTAACAGTAGTAACTATGGAAGCTCTAACTGTTAGTATTTTCTCTATACCCTCAGCTAGATCATGCAGCAGTTCATAGCCAAACTCTATTAATTCATCACCCCAAGGACTCCTAACATCATAAATTAATTTTGTCTTTTTGAAGCTTTTCTTTAAAAGCGGTACTAATCCATACACATCTGGAATATTAAAGAAGTGAATTATCTCCGAATTTACAGATAATTCCTGAATAATGAACGCTAAATACCTTAAAAATGCAGATGTAATTACTGGTCTAAATCTTATGTTAACTTTAGGCTTAAAGACATCAACATTAAATCCATGTTTTATCAGAGATTTAGCTATAAGCTTTAACCTAGTCATTCTCCACGGATTAGCCCCTATAAGAGTTACCCTCATATATCTCTACAATACTTCAGCAAAAATACATATAAGCTTAATAGATAAATTAATTAGTAAATTTACAAGTATTGCTTATGAGTTATTCTAGAGTAGCAGTAGTAGGCTTAGGATATGTAGGTCTTCCAGTAGCTGTGGTTTTCGCTACTAGGGGTCTTCAGGTAATAGGTATCGATACTGATATGGAAAAAATTGAAATGGTTAATAAGGGTAAGTGCTATATTAAAGAGCCCAATCTCGATTTACTTTTAAAAAACGCTATTTATAGCAATTCATTTAAAGCTACATCTAGCTATGATGCTGTTAAGGAATGTGATGCTGTTATAGTTACAGTTCAAACTCCCTTAAACAACTATGTTACTGATCTTAGCTTTCTTGAGAATGCCTTAAAGAAAATAAGGGAAGAATTAAGTAGGGGAAAGCTTATTGTTATTGAATCTACAATACCTGTTGGAACCACAAGCAGATTTATCAAACCACTTCTTGAGGAATCAGGGTTAAAAATAGAGGAAGACCTCTACCTCGCATATGTTCCTGAGAGATTAAGTCCTGGAAATGCTGTAAATGAGATTCTAACTATGCCTAGAATTATAGGAGGGATAGGGCTAAGATCCTCTAAGGAAGCCTTTAAACTATATAGTAAAATTAATTCAAACCTAATATTAACAGATGCTACTACAGCTGAATTCGTTAAGCTTATTGAAAATACGTTTAGAGACCTAAACATTGCCTATGCTAATCTATTAGCGTTAGTATCTGAGAAAATAGGTGTAGATATTGATGAAGCTATACGTTTAGCAAATACACATAGTAGAGTAATTATTCATAAGCCTGGAGCTGGTGTAGGTGGCCCCTGTCTCACTAAAGATCCATATATTCTTTATGAGATCTGTAGGAATATTCAAGGCTCTGAGATAATAACTCTAGCTAGATCTATAAATGACTATATGCCTAAGCATACTGTGAAAATCATTATCGAATCTTTGAAGGAGAACGGTTTAAAACCTAATACGGCTAAGGTTGCAGTTTTAGGTGTTGCGTATAAGGGAGGAGTAAATGATGTAAGAGGATCTCCTGCAAGAACAATAGTGAATGAGCTTATTAAGGAAGGAATTACTGTTGTAGTTTTTGATCCATATGCGAAGGAAACATTTAATGCTATTAAAGCCTCAAGTATTGAAGATGCAGTAAGAGATGCTGATGCATTAGTTATAGTTACTGATCATCCAGAATTTAAGGAATTGGATTTAATTAAAATACGTTCACTCATGAGAAGACCAATAGTAGTTGATGGTAGAAGAATAATAAATCCATACGTAGCTATTAGGCATGGATTTAGATACTATGGGATAGGGTTTGGAAAAACATTATGAGCGTTGCAGTTATTGTTGGGACAAGACCGGAAGTTATTAAAATGGCTCCAGTAATTAGGGAATTGGAGAGAAGGAATATTGACTTCTTATTTATTCATACCGGGCAGCATTATGATTATAATTTAAGCAGAATATTCATAGACGAACTTAAACTACCTGAACCTAACTTCAGCTTTCAGCTTGAAAGTAGGAAATCAGCTTCACAAATAGGGGAGATGATGATTAAACTTGAAAAAACTCTTTTATCACTAGGAAGCCTACCTAAAATCTCACTTATTCAAGGAGATACAAACACTATGCTTGCAGCAGGATTAACATCTATTAGGTTAAACATAAGAATAGGGCATGTTGAAGCTGGACTGAGAAGCTATGATTGGAGAATGCCTGAGGAACATAATAGGAGAATGATTGACCACATTTCAGAATACTTATTTGCTCCTACAGAGCTTACAAGACAGAATCTTCAAAATGAAAGAGTATTTGGAGAAGTATTTGTTACTGGAAATACAATAATAGATGCGATAAATACATATTTAAATAAAATTGGAGAGGTGGAGAATGAAGTATTAAGACAAGTAAAGTTTGAAAATTATGCTTTAGTAACCTTTCATAGAGCTGAGAATGTTGATGATCCTGAAACACTTAGAGACTTCATTAAAATATTACAGAAATCCCCTATACCCATTATCTTACCAATACATCCAAGAACTCAAAATAGACTTGAAGAGTACGGTATGCTAAATATAGTTAAGAGCCTAAACCATATTCAGTTACTACCACCTCAAGGATACTTTAAATTCTTAGCATTAATGAAGAATGCATCCATACTACTTACAGATTCGGGAGGTATACAGGAGGAGGCAACACATCCATACATATGTAGGCCAGTGCTAGTTTTAAGAATGTCTACAGAGAGACCTGAAGCAGTACAAGCGGGGTTTGCTAAGATTGTAGGAACAAATCCTACTTTAGTATTGATGGAAATGAAGAGGATACTTAATGGATCATTAAAACTCCCCCATTCCTCCCCATTCGGAGACGGTAAGGCCTCTGAAAGAATAGTTAGTATAGTTAAAGAAAATCTTTAAGTCACCACTCTATCAATTAACTCCTTTAACTTTTTAGCTCTAATACTTACATCAAACATCTTAACTACTCTCTCCCTAGCCTTTATGGATAATTCCTTTCTAAGTTCTTCATTGTTTAACAATGTTAGGATAGCTTCAGCCAATGAACTTTCATCATTAAATGGAACATATAATCCAGCATCACCAACAACCTCCGGTATAGCTCCCCTCCTAGTTGTTATAACTGGTAAACCGCAACTCATAGCTTCAGCTATGGAGATGCCGAAGCTTTCATGACCAGCTGGATGAACATATATCATCCCCCTTCTTAAAAAGGAGATTAATACATCTTCATTAACAAATCCGGTAAAAATAACGTTATCTTCAATCTTTAATCTTCTAGCTATTTCAAATAGTATTGAATAGCCTTCTCCTTTCTCTCCAATAATTACTAACTTAACATCCGCATCATATTTCAAAACAATAGGCATAGCATTAAGTAAAGTATGAAAACCTTTCTTAACAATATTTTCTTTAGATAGGAATCCGATACTTATAAGAAGCTTTTCTTTATTTAGAGTTTGTAAGGGAGAAAACTTGGAAGTGTCAACACTATTGTATATGATTTCAATATTAGAGTTCGGTTCAATTTCATTAATCATCTCAGCTACATGTTGGGAAACTGCGATAACCTTTGTAGCATTTCTTAAAGCATATCTTACATACTTAACTCTTTCAGGATTAATTATTCTTAGACCATACTTAATATCTTCCTGCTTACATACTTCAAAACCAGCAACATTTATAATACTTGGTTTTCGATACACTTTACCTAGAATTACTGCTGCAAGACCAGGTGAAGTAGCATACCAAGCATAAAAAAGGCTCTCCAAAAAACCTTTAACAAAACCCTTACTTAATAATTTAATGAATGATTGTGCTTCTATAATTTTTATTTTAAAACCTAGCCTCTTAAGAATCTCATAATCATGTAATTTAAATGAAGACATTAGGTCAATTATGTAAGCTATACAAGTCATAATAAAGTTGAACTCTAGAATTTATAATTTTATTGATTCCTCAAGCATTTTTATAGTTTTAACACAATTTTCATATGTGAAAAACTCATAAGCTGTATGATAGGCATTTACTTCTAGTTTTCTACGTAATTCTTCATTGTGAATTAAGGTTTTTATTGAATTTGCAATCAAAACATCTTTAACATCTACAAGAATACCGTTAAACTTATCCCTAATAACTTCAAGTATGCCGCCAGACTTAGACGCAATAACTGCTTTACCTAAAGCCATAGCTTCTAGTAATGCTAAAGGTAGCCCCTCAACCTTTGAAGGAAGAACATAAACATCAGCCATCAAAACCCTCTTAATCTTCTCCTCATTGGAGACCTTTCCTAAAAATAGTATGTTATCCTTAATTAGGAGTGTTTCAGCCATTTTAATAAGACTCTCTTTTTCTTCTCCATCACCAATAACGTGTAAAACTATATTTAATCCCTCATCATGTAAAAGCTTTACTGCTTTAATTAAAACATCAACTCCCTTCCTTTTTTCAAGCGTACTAACTGAAACTATAAGTCTCCTATTACTTGTAGGAGATGTTTTAGCAGAATGTATAATACCTAACTTTCTTACTAGCTCCAATACATTTAAAGGCACCCAGTTATATATTACCTCCATTTTATGGGCAGGTATACCCATCTTCAAAGACTCATTAAATGTATGCTTACAAACACATATTATCTTATTTACATAGTTTAACAGAAAGTTTCTAATAATTATATCAAAATACTTAGTTCCAGGTAAAGGTCTTCCAGAAGTATATTGAATAGGAAGATGAAAAGTAATAAAAACGCGTTTTCTACTAAGCCTTCCAGCGAAAGCAGCGGTTAAACCAGGTAAATAATCATGGGCATGAATGACGTCGATTTTCAACTGTCTGATTAAAAAATATAATAGTAAACCATAAAACACTATGAAAGGATAGCGAAGCTTATACAAAATGCGAGGAATTGATATATTATAAACTGGTATGTTATCAATAAGTCTAAATCTTGAATCTGGCATAAGGAACGTTAATACATATACTCTATGCCCCCTCTCCTGCAAGCATTTACATAAATCTCTCATGTGAATTTGAACACCACCAATTTTAGGTAGAAAGTTAGCATAAAATTCAAGAACAATCATAACCATAAAACCAACATAAACTTATAAACTTAATCTTTAATTCTAAGGGTCTTGTAAATTTAAACATTTTTAATCATCTCTACTAGATATCTTATTTATGAATTCCTTCACTTCAACTCTTCATTTACTAATGAAGTGATTTCAAAATATTTAAGTTTATCATATTTCATATACATCATATGTATTATTATGTATATGTATATGAATGTTATGATTGCTGGTGCATTATGAATTTCATATCTTATTATGGCTCTTCTGAATGTTTTAAGCTATGAGTTTACAAAAACTATTCTAAGTCAGTTAACTTAGAATGCAAGTTATCATTCTCAAGTGAATATACTAAAATCTGGAGTAAGTAGTCTCATCTAAATAAGATCGGAAAATTCATAAATTTCAGAAATTAACTCACAAAAACTTATTAAAGAGTGTTGGAAATGTGTAAATGAAGCTGGTGATGTATGGAATCTTTAGATAAGGTTGATGTTATAATGTGTACTTGGAACAGTAATAAGCCTTGGTTTAAGAATTGTCTATATTCGATAAGACGTGAGATACCTATTTGCCACTTCATAGTTGTAGATCGTTTTAGTAATGATGGAACCCAAAGGGTTGTGAAGGAAATTTTTCCTGAAGCAATAATAATAGAAAGTAATCTAAATCTTGGAAGAGCAAGAGCAGAAGCTATAAAGCATGTCGATACTGAATGGTTTATTTTTGTTGATGACGATATTGAATTATTTAATGGATGGTTTAAAACTATATCTAAATACCTAAATCCAATGATAGGTGCAGTCGCCTTTGAAGTATCACCAGAAGTTAAATGGTTAAAAAAGTTTTCCTATAACTCTAGAAGGATCACTGAAAGCTTAGGGAGAAAATGGATTCTTGAACGTGGAATTAATTGCACAAACACTTTAATTAGAACCAGATTAGTGAGAGATTGGTTACCTCCAAGCTTTCTTTCATCAAGCGAAGATGTTCATTTATCTAGACACATCACAAGTAAGGGATACAACACCATTATACTTCGTGAGCACTATGTAATACATCATGGAATATTTGGGTTAAAAAGTACCAAAAAGAAATTATGGCATTACTCAGGTATGCGTTTAGTAAGATATACTCCAATAATAACAACAAGAAAGTTAATAAGAAGGCTTCTCATATCCCCACTAAGAGGGTTTTATGTAAGCATTAAATTAAAGGAGGCTATGGTAATACCATACATAATACTTTCTGATTTCTACAGCTTAAAGGGATGGTTACGATGGAATAAATATTTAATATGGAAACGGTAAGAGCTTGAGAGTAAGGTCTTGAGGTTTATAGCCTAATTTATATCCTTAAGTTTTCATAATGTCATATCATAAACTTTTCAGCTTAGTCTTTAAGTGTTGACAAGAGATCGATGAAGATTAATAGTGATTAATACATCCTTAATGGCATAAACTTATTTAACAGAGCTAGGGATTCTATAAAGCTGTATATAGGTTAGGTTGATGAGCTTAGATAAACCTAGAATTAGGTTAAAGTACGCTGGATTTATATCTTTTTTCTCTCAGCTTTATAGCTTGCTTACTGGCCTTATTTTTAGCGTAATGGTGGCTAGAAAGCTTCCTGTTGAGAGCTTCGGTGTTTGGAGCTATTTACTAGCTGTATTTAACTATTTCATGCTTGTTCCATCACTTATAGGGTATTGGATTATAAGATTTACTGCAAGAGGGAAGGATACAGGTGGAGCTGCGTTAATTCTGGGAGTAACTACATCTACTATGTTAACATCTATACTTATAGCTCTTTCACCACTAATAGCTTTACCGTTAAGGATAGATTTACCTATTCTAATGCTACTAGCAATACAGTTATTTGTAAGTGTTATATATGCATCTCTGGAATGGCTTTCAACAGGCTTAAAGCCTGAAGCTATTGCCTACAGCTACATGGTTTTCGAAAGCTTAAAGGTTACAGCAGCCTTCATTCTAGTATTTCTCCTTCAGCTAGGCGTAGAGGGAGCTATAGCCTCCATAATCATAGGGCTTATTGGACGCATAATAACTACCATAACTTTAATACGTAAGTATATAAGTCCTAAATTTAACTCTAAAATAGCTTTAAGAGCGATTAAGGGTTTATGGCTTCCACTTTATGGTGCTATCCCGGGATTAATATCTAGAATAGACACTATACTTATCGCCTCCCTTACGGGATCAAGAGAGGGATTAGCATTCATAGCAGCTGTACAAACCGTTGGTAGTACAATCTCTTATAGTTTAAGTTTAGCATCAGCACTATATCCAAAGCTACTAGCTGAGAAACGTATCAGTGATGTAGAGGAGGCTTTAAGACTAGTGTTCGTAATTGCTATACCCTCATGCATGGGAGTAGTAATTCTCGCACCATACCTACTATCAATTTTAAGAATAGATTATGTAGAGGCATACATTCCCTTAACAATATATGCCTTAACACAGCTATCCTCAATAGTAGGGTCAATAGCATCAACAACCCTGTCAGGACTGGAGGATGTAGATCTAAATGAAAATGCAAGATTTAAAGACTATGCTAAAAGTAGAATATTTAAGGTTACAAGTATAGGGCTATCCTCATCAATACTCTACATCGCAACACTATTCATAATTCTAAATTTAGCTAAGCCATCAACACCTACAGAAATATCTTTAACATGGGTTATGGCTAATACTACTGCAAACATAGCCTCCACCACATGTCTAATAATGCTTATCAGGAGATTATCGATAAAAACACCATGGAGAAACATCTTTAACTACATATTATCAACAGTAATAATGACTATTTTGGTAATGATGCTGAAGCCTAGGAACATAGTTGTAGAAGCAGTGACCACATTAAAAAACATAGCGCCCACAATTATCATTGGAGCATTAACCTACTTCATAATACTTTACATTATAGACCAGTGGTTCAGAGAATTAGTAAGTAAAATATTAAAAAACATCAAGCTTTATCTGAGGATATAACAACCCAATAGAGCTTCGAGTTACTAAACCTTAGAGCTAGTGCTGTCAACTTGGTATTATGCCTCTAGAAGGTCTTATTACTACGAGGAGCTTCCTATATGGTTTTTGCTGATGCTAAGTCTGTTATTGATTCTACCCTTTTGCTTGTGGTTTAACTCCTGATAATTGTACTTTTGTATTAAATCGGTATGGATTAAGGAACAGTATTGAATTTCTCCATCTCTATTATATATGTGAATTTACAAGATTCGAAATTAATCCACAAAGCTATTCTTTAGTATTTATATTCAGACTTAAGTAAATAATGGAAACTAACAGTATTCTTTCATTATCTCAACTTCAGCCTTTGCTACGTTTTCCCATGAACTATGGTTCTTTAAAAATTTTAACGTTAATTCATTTTCATGCAGATCCATCAATTTGCTATGCTCCAGCTTAATGATATCAACAACTTTTTCAGCCATAGCTTTAACATCATACTCAGGTACTGTGAAGACAGCTTTAACATCCTTATAGACTGAGGTTATAGCTGGGATCCTATAAGCTACAACAGTAGTTCCAAGCGCTAGACTTTCTAAAATTATTAGTGGGAAAGTGTCTTTATGTGAAGGGTAAACTAAAAGTTTTGCTTTTGAAATTATTTCTGGTAATTTATGTCTTCTAATAAAACCTAAATACTTTATATTTTTCTCTAAATTAAGCTTCCTAATAAGAAACTTAAATAGTGACTCTACTTTTGGCTTATTAAAAGCTCCTGTTATAATTAGTTCTGCCCCAGGTAATTTCGATAATACTTTACGCCATATGTATGGTATTTCTAAGATGCCCTTTTCACATGTAAGTCTTGCGGAGAATACAGCATAATTACATTTATCATTGACTTTTCTATACTTAATAAGATCATCATCATAAGCATTAGCAGGATATAATATCCTAATGTAATTATTATTTACCTGTCTTATTAATCCTGAAAGCTTAAGGGGCGCTTCTGAAACTGAGGCTAGAAGTCTTAATTTATTATCTTTAACTACATTTAGATATTCATGCTTAATATATGTATTAGCATATATAGCTGTAAGATATTTTATAGCTAATCGAGGTATACTCCAGCCTTCCATGTTGATGAAACGAAACATCTCCTTTAAATCCTCATAGTATGGTTCAGATTGAAGTAAAATACCAAAAGGCTTAGATAATCTATTAGCGGCATAGTAAGCCATAAGTATGCTATCCAATGGCCCATCAAGAAAGTAAATAAATCTAATTCTTGAAGCTTCTGACTTTACCTCCTCTAAATATTTCCTTGTAGTTTTAAACTCAGTTTTCTTAAGCTGTACTAGTTCATAAACTGTTAGCTTCCTTAATCTTTTATGATGATTACTTTGCAGCTGACTAACTATTTCTTCGGAATATTGATAAGTAGCGTTTGGAATTATAACTCCATTTGAGGATAGTTTATCGACTATTTCTCCAAATTCATGTATAACGTCTTTACTGCTAAATTTCAGATTATACATTCCCATTAATGTAAATTTATACAATGCAGTGTATGGAATAAATAAAATAGGTTCTACACCATATTTAGAATAGTGCTTAATAACTTCAAAACTCCTCTTTGCTCCACCACCTAAAAGTTCAGGAAAAGCTCCGGCAACTACTAGAACCTTCATAAGAAAGTACTTAATCATTCTATTATATAAGCATTAAGCTCTATAAGATATCTAACAATTCATAATTATAAAGATAACTTCATCATAGCTTATTCGTACAAATCAAATAGTGAAGAAGAGGATTTAATAGGGATTAAGGTATTCAAAATAGCCTATAAACATAACAACCTATTGTTAATATTAGGTTTCATAATCCTATTAGGCTATACTTCTGATAGTAGAAAGCCTATAAGTGCTATTAGCATTACATATATCATTATGTTCTTCATGGTTTGAGCCTTTACCGGGTTCAATACTACTATTAAGGCTAGTAGAGTATATAGGACCCCGCATACCCCTAGAATTACTGTATATACTAATCCTGCTAGTTTAGCTAAACCTATTACTACAGCTACTATAGATCCTGTTATTGATAGTAGTAGGGATGCTTTAGCTGAGTTTTTAACACCGTACACTGTTGCTATTGTTTTATAGTTGTATTTTAAATCCCCATTTATATCCGCTATACTCTTAACGAATTCTCTGGAGGTATTTATTAGGAACACTACGATAGAGAATAGAATTATGAATATAGCTTTCTCAGTTTTAGCTAGTGTTAAGCCATATATGAATGGGCCTGTTACAGCTAGGCTAACTAGAAACTGACTATACCAGCCCCTTCTTAAAAAGCTGTAAGTATAAGCTATTATAGAGTATATGAGGGCTGTTAAGAAGGCTATAGGTGAAACAGAAATGTTTATCATTACCCCAACTATTAGAAGCACTATACTAATACTTCTTATTGATTGTGGCTTAAATACTCCTCTAGGTAATGGCTTCCAAGGCTTATTAACCTTATCCACATCTAAATCTACAACATCATTAATAAGCATTGAAGCTGATGAAATTAGGAATCCTGTAAGGAATCCTACAACAACATTAAAGTAGTTATTAATCATGTATTTTTCAGCTACAAAAACAGTGAATATAACAGCTAATCCAGTCATGCAGCAATTCACAAATCTAACCATCCTAATAAACTCAGCAAATCTAACCATCTTAATGATTACCACTATTAACTATATAAATCTACCCTAAATCTTACATGCTACTACTAGCCTCAGCCTAATATTTAGCTGTTGCTGAAGGTTGTTGGTAGGATTTTAGGAATTAGATTAACGTTATCTCCGGATATGAGGCTTAAGCTTTAATCATGAAATTTAGAAATTGCATGGTGAATGCTGCGTATTGGAGGGGTTCGTCGCAGTTTCTGAATAGTTAACTTTATATAACTCTTCTTAACAAATACTTCTAGGGTGTGCCCGATATGTGGCGAGTTGAATAGGCCGAATGGGCACATCTATAAATGTAAGAAATGTGGCTTCCAAGCGGATAGGCATCTGGTAGCCGCTTGGAACATAACTGCAGAACTCCCAATGTGCCGTCCTTCACCGTTGGCGGCGAAAGCCATCAATGAAGTCCTATCGGCCAAGATGGAACGGATAGTTATAAAATGTTAACTATCCGACAACGGTAAGCTTTAAAGTATCTAGTAGTAGATAGTTTATGCGTTGGAGTGTTTTATGTAGGTTGGAGATTCCTTATTTACCAACACCTGAGGATGTTGCTTTAAGAATGCTTGAGCTTGCTAAGCCTTTAAGAGGTGAGCTTCTGGTTGATCTTGGATGTGGTGATGGTAGAATACTTATTCTTGCCTCTAGGCTTTATGGATGTAGATGTGTAGGCTATGAGGTTGATGATAATCTTATCCGTGAAGCACTTAGAAATATTAGGGGTATGGGTATTAGGAATGTTAGGGTTTTAAGGAGGGATTTGTTTAAGGCTGATATTAGTGAGGCTGATATTCTTACACTATACCTAACACCTAAAGCATTGGGGGTTCTTAGTGGACGTATTGTTAGGGAGATGAGGAATGGTGCACGTATAGTTTCCCACGACTATGAGGTTCCCGGTTTAAAGCCGTTAATGGTTGATTATGTTGAAACCCACGGTATTCATACTCATAAAATCTATCTTTACAAAATCCCCAACTCTATAGTTAGTTATGGGTAGGCTTATTGAGTATTCTAAATCCATATTTCTAGATGAGGAGCTTATAGATCGTCTTGGTAGGGTGTTTGGGGATAGGTTGAGGGTTATTGTTGAGGCTTTAAGAAAGCCTCCTAGTAGATATTATGTTAGGGTTAATACTTTAAAGACGTCTGTTTATGATGTTTATAGGGGTTTAGTATCTAGGGGTTTTGAGGTTTATATGGATTGCTTAGTTAGGGATGCCTTATATTTTAGGGTTAGGGGTCCTAGTAGGATTCCATCAGCTAGTAGGGTTGTTGTTGCTGATAAGTATGCTTCTGAAAGTGTTTATCAGGGTGCTGATCTTTATGCTCCTGGTGTTTTGAAGGCTGATGGTGTTTCTAAGGGTGATGAGGTAATTATTACTACACCATGCGGTGAGCCTGTCGGGTGGGGTGTTGCTGAGGTTGATGGTGATGAAATGGTTAAGAATAGGTTTGGGGTTGCGGTTCGTGTTTTAAAGTCTGTTTATGAAGCTCCTAAGATTCAGGATCTTGAGGAGTATAGGAGTGGGTTAATATTTGATCAGAGCTTACCAGCAATACTTACCAGTATTGTTCTTGACCCTAAGCCCGGCGAGGTTATTGTTGATATGTGCTCTGCTCCTGGGGGTAAGGCTACCCATATAGCTCAGCTTACAGGCGGTAACGCCTTAATCCTCGCCTTCGACAACTCTAACCGTAGGCTTGAGAGGTTGAGAAGGGAGATCTGTAGAGTTGGTGTTGGATGTATTAAGGTTTTTAAAGCTGATTCACGCTATCTTGATGTTGACTACTCATGGATTAAGGCTGATAGGGTTCTTATAGATCCTCCATGCTCAACTATTGGTGTAAGACCTAAGCTTCAAGACGTTAAGAAGTATAGGGATGTTAAGGCTCTTGCAGATTATCAGAAGCAGTTTATTAAGGTAGCTGCTAGAATAGTTAGGGATGGTGGTGTAATCGTATACTCTACATGTACATTAACGCCTGAGGAGAATGAGTTTATAGTTGATTATGCTGTGAGAAATCTTAAATTAAGAATTGATGAGCAGCCCATCTATATTGCTTCAAGAGGTTTAAGTATTGTTGATGATTATGATTTACTGCAGAGGTTTTATCCTGATGCTCATGATACATTAGGGTACTTCATAGCTAGATTTGTGAAGAGGTCTTAGCTAGTTTTTGAAGCTGTACTGGTGGGTTAAGTGCTAAAGCTATTGCTCCATAAATTACTGCATCCTCACCTAGTGGTGTAGGTATTATTTTAGGTACTCTATTTATAGTGTATCTAGCTATCCTCCTCCTTATTATAGGTATTGTTAAGTCGATATTTCTAAGAATTAAGGCTCCACCTACAGTTATTAGTGATGGATCATACATGTTTACTATGTTAGCAAAGCCTACAGCATTTAACCTACCGATTTCCCTAACTATTCTTAAGGCTAGGTAGTCGCCTATTTTAGCATTTAGAAATATGGCTTCAGACGTTAGGTTTTCAACATCTCTGTATAGAGGGCTTTCCTTAACCCCTACCTTACCCATTTTCCTCAATATCAGTTTTGCATAGTTCGGTATGTTTCTACCTGAGCAGTATGCTTCCCAATGCCCTCTCCCCCCACATCCACATTTAAGTCTTCCCCTAAAATCTACTACCATATGTCCAGCTTCATGAGCATTTCCATCCTTACCAAGTAGTAGATTACCGTTAACGTATGCTCCACATCCAATACCTGTACTGATAGTAACGTATACTAGATTATCTACCTTTCCACCAGCTCCAGAGAATTTTTCACCAATAACAGCAGCAACACAGTCATTAACTAGATATACTGGAACTCTAAACTTATCTATTAGAGGCTCTACAACAAAGGCTTTCTTGAATGGTAGGTTTGGAGGATTAACTATTATCCCCCTCCTAATGTTTATTGGACCTATTGACCCAATACCTACTCCAGCAATTTTCCCAATAAGTTTCTCAGGGATTTTTCCAGCTATTTTAATTATTTGGTTAGCGACTGTATACTCATCCCCCTTGCTAACTGTTTTCTCAGATGTTTTAAATAGGATCCTACTTAAATCCCCGATAGCAACCCTAATATTTGTTGCTCCAATATCAACTCCTAAAGCTAATTTATTCATGAAGTTTATAGATTAAACCTGTTTAAATTCCTAATTATCTTAGCTGTACCTTCTCCCTTAATGCTTGTATCTGTACTGGTATTTCTGGAAGTTTCTCCTTCATTTTCTGCTCTGCAACTATTGCTGCTTCCCCAAGTATTTTCTGAGCTTCATTCGATGCTTCCACTTCAAATCCTGATTGAACAGTTATTCCAGCTTCATTAATCATTGTCTGTAGGTTTTCACTAATTTCCCCAAGCTCACTACCTATTTGAGGCATAAATCCTGAAAGCTGGCTTCTTAATACTCCTACAACCCTTGTAACTGGAGCTATTACTGATGCGAGATTTCCGAAGTCACGTATTGTTTCAAGCCTTAATGAAACCTGCTCTAGAGCAAGCTGGCTTCTAAGAATTAATCCTGTAATTTTTCTAAGTTCTGCAACCTCATTTGCATATATTTTAGCTCTAAGATCATCTCTGGACGTTAATGCTTGAACACATTTCTCAAATAAGTCCCTATCACGCTGTAGGAGCCTATATGATTCCTGCTCAAGCCTTGTTTTTAAACTATTGATTCTAAAGGTTACTGTTAATATCTGCTCGCTAAGTGACTGTTTTGAGCGGAAAAATCCTGTCATCCGGCTGAAAATAGAGCCCCCACCTCTACTCCACTTTCTACTGAATCTTTCAGACATAACCTCTCTATCAACATACCCCATAGGGAATATATATGTTATCAACTTAAATTCAGAATAATACTAGGTTAAGTGGTATTAATACTCTTCAGAAATACCCTACTACTAGCACATATACTGCTTAAAACACACTCAACACATCTAGGTTTTCCTGCTTTACATGTATGTTTTGCGAGAAGCCATAGTAGCCCTACAACCCTACTCCACCTGAAGCTTGGAATCATACTCCACGGTATGAAGCTTCTTAAAGCACTCTGTACTTCACCGTACCCGGCACCTCTACCAGCTATACCTAAACGTTTAGCCAGCCTATTCATATGTGTATCAATAGCTATAACCTCACGTGGACTATGCATACTTGATAAAACCACGTCAGCTGTCTTATCCCCTACACCTGGAATCTGCTTAAGTGTTTTCCGCGCCACCTCTATAGGTAGCTTCAATACTTCATCTAGGCTACCATCCAGCTTCTCAACTATGTATCTTGATGCTTCCCTAATTCTTCTAGCTTTAACCCTATGTAGTCCACCTACCTTAATGGCTTCAGCTATCTCCTCCTCACTAGTATTCGCTAATGATTTAGGATCTATTGGAAGCTTTAAGCTTAAACTCCTATATGCTCTATAGGAGTTTATGCTTGAGGTATTTTGTGAGAGTATTGTGAATATTAAGTTCTTAAATGGATTATTAAATATCTTACTAAACTCCTCTTCCTCCTCCCTACTCCACCAGTATCTACCATACCTATCTTCAAGCCTATCTATGACCTCCAAAGGCATCTGCATAGGCATACCTATGTTAGGTAGATTCTACATTAAGCTTAAACCTACCACTTATGATCTGGCAAGTTAACATATTGTTTCCATCCTCCTAAGCTGCTACTCTGGTTTAGTGTATTAAAGTTTAAATATGTTTTTATGATTGAGCATTTATGAAGTATTTTGATGCTGTAGTGCAGACTCTGCTTAATTGTAGAGGTAGGGTTTTGGAGTGTATGAAGTGTTCAAGCTATAAGCAGCCTATTCGCCGTAATGTTTTCGGTGATGAAATGAAGCTTATAGATCTTGTTGCTGAGAAGTCTATTGTTGAGTCTTTAGGAAGATACTTCAGTAATGCTACCATCATAAGTGAGGAGAGTGGGGAAATCACTATTGGGTGTGGTGGTCCTCCATACGTTGTTGTTGACCCAATAGATGGTAGTGTTAATGCTGTACGTGGCTATCCATGCTTCAGCACTTCAATAGCTATTGCTGACGGTGTTATGTTAAGTAGTGTTGTTGCTGGTGGTGTGGTGAATATTGTTAATGGGGATATATACTATGCTGAGAAGGGTTGTGGAGCATATCTTAACGGTGGAGCTGTTAGGGTTTCAGGTATTGAAAGTATTGGGGAGGCATTAATATCTGCTGATCTAAACGTTAAGGGTAGGATTCCGGGCTATATTGCTGGAATCTCATCAATACTTGAGAAAGCTGCGCATGTAAGGTTTCTGGGTACAGATGCTCTTGAAGTCTGTCTTGTAGCTTCAGGTGCTGCTGATGCCTTTATTGATTTAAGAGGTTTTCTTAGAAGTACGGATTTATCAGCTTCAGTATTTATAGTTAGGGAGGCTGGAGGTGTGGTAGCTGATGCTGACGGTAATGATCTTGAAATATCCATCTACCCCCCATCAACAGCCCAATTCATAGCTTCATCTACAAGAGGGTTGCTTAAAGAGATAATTAGGGAGTTGAAGACTTATGAGGACTGTAGGTATTGACCTTGCTGGAGTTGAAGGTAGGGTTACTGGGCTATGTTTACTCAGGGATAACTATGTTGAAACCTTAACTGTTCATAGCGATGATGAAATAGTATCAGCTACAGTATCTTTTAACCCCCAGATTGTAGCTATAGATGCTCCGTTAGCGTTACCTCTAGGTAAGGATTTAAACTCTAAGGAATGTATAAGGAGCTGTGACCGTGAGCTTTGGCGTATGGGTATAAGGTTTTTCCCAATAAATTTTGCAGGTATGAGGAGGCTTACTGAGAGAGGTATAAGGCTTAGGCTAATACTTGAATCTAGAGGATTAAAGGTTATTGAAACATATCCTGGAGGTGCTCAAGACATACTTAAGCTACCTAGAAGTAAATATGATCCTGAAGGGTTAAGGATAATGTTGAGGAAAATGTTTAGGCTTTATGGAAGTATTGATTTTAAGCTTTCAACCCATGAGCTTGACGCTATTACATGTGCTGTTATCGGCAGGCTTCATCTTGAGGGGAAAACCCTAGAGATAGGGGATCCTAAAGAGATCTTAATGGTTCTCCCTAAACCTGGTGGTTTAATTGTATGAAATGTTGATAGTGTTGTTTTTATCTATGACCCCCATAGTTGAGTCTCGTGGAAGCATAGTTTACGGTATAGCTATTGGGCTAAATCCAGCTCAAGTATTAGCTATTTCAATTACAGGTAATTTAGCTATAGCTCCAATAATAATTCCACTATTAAACCTTATGGAGAGAGTTCTGAGAAGATATAGATTAAGTAGATTTAAACGCTTAATATCTCTATATCTAAATCTACTAGATAACATTAGGAGTAGGGGGTGTAGATATGTTGATAAGTATGGTTTACTAGGCTTAACAATATTTGTAGCAGTACCTATACCTGGATCTGGTGCGTGGGCTGGGTCTGCATTAGCCTACATGATTGGTTTTAAATATACTAGATCAATAATAGCGATAAGTATAGGTGTTCTAGCAGCTGCATTAGTAGTGTGGCTTTCAGCTTTAGGTATAATCCACCTCATCTAGAATTCTTCTAATAACCTCCCCCCTATCTCCCCCCTCAACATCCATCCCCATCAAGTAGTTTATAAACTCCCCCTTCTTCTCTAAATCTACCCTTACAATAACAATCCCCCCCTCACCCCATAGTGGAGGCTGACCATAGATAGCTACTGAGTTTTCAGGTGCTAGAATAACTATCGGTATTAAAAGTAGGTCCTCCTCCCCATCCACCACTACTAAAACCTCCCCATCAATTCTTAAAGCCTCCCTTAAAGTATTCCATGCATCAATACTGATCGTACCCGGATAGTTTCTAACCCTGAAAATATGTTTTGGCCTAAAACCATAATGCATACCTACACTTCTTAAAGTTCTACCATCAACTACCATAACGTCTATATGAAGATTAGCATCATATAGAGTTGATGAAACAACATCACCAACAGTAGCTATCTTTACTGGATTAATATCTTCAATATATTTCTTCGCTTTAAACTCAGCATTAGGCCCAGCTATAAAATAGCCTAAAGGCCTTCTTAAATCCTCCCTTAACCTATTAGAAATTTTAAGATAGATACTCATCAAATCACCCGCAAGGAAACTCCCAACTTTAGTCGTGGAGTAGATTACATAAATACATTTATATTAAATTTAAATACTTAACCCATAACTACATGGTGGACTCCTATTTTAATCATGGAGATACTGCTAAGCTTAATGTTTCTATATTGTTGGCGATGTTTAATTTCTAAAGCTGAAGTAGGGCTTAGAGGAAGCTCCTAGCTGCTATAGGGTATATTCAGGAATCTAGGAAATTGTTAAATAGCATAATTAATGTTTAACTTCCTAAGTTTCAAGCCTAGTAGCTTAACATGATGCTTAAAATTCTAAGTATCGTATCAGCATCTTATAGGTATCCAACTATTATTTATTATTCATAAAGTTCAAAGCTGTACTTAAGAGTAATCTAGGAGAGGTTTATGAGTTGTTGAACACATCCTGAACCTAACATGTTGTATCTAGTATCTTAAGCTACCGTTTGTCCCTAGATGTTCATTCTCATTAATTTATTTTCATTTGTCGCATCTAGGGCTTTCTCCTCGCCCACTCCTTCATTGGTAGCACTGCTACCTCTGGAGCGGGTTCACTGGGCATCGGGGCCAACGGCACGAGCCCCTCGAGAGTTGTCATAGTGATTTATCGGGGCATTGCCCCTCATCAACGCCAGTTATAATAAACAGAATCAGAGCTTATAAACCTAACTCCTAAACATCAACTACGAAACAGCCCTACGCTTTGTAAACTTAAGCTTGTGGTTTAATTCTCCTATTTGACCATAGTATTTCGCATAACTTTTTTCTACTGCTTCTTTGAGTATATGTTATGGTTGGTCTGCTGAGGCTTTGATGATGGAGATAGAATATAGATTCAACATAAGCAAACAAATGCCCAACATGGAAAAAAGTGAAAGAACTTTAGCGAAATACTACAGTCAATTAGGCTTAGGCTTTATCTGGGGGTTTCTCTCCTTATCTATGGTGATTCCATGTCTAAAGTTATTAAGTTTATTAGGGAGAGAACCCCGTTTATCTTAGTTGTTCATGGTGCTTATATATATTTTCATTCATATTCTCGAGAGCTTCTTCAGATATTTTAAGCTTTATAATATGTAGATCATACATCTATTCTATCATGGTTTAGGTCTTTATGTTTTCTATTTCCTGATGGATGTATTCGTAGGAATGCTAGAATATTACTTGTTGATGATACTAGGATTAGGATAGGTTCTAGGGAGAGGGTGTTGTATATTGCCTTCAAGCCCTACTTGAGAAGGATTGTATACATGATGACTTTCGATGTTGCTAACATATTAACATCAATGATATTCATTAAGAGGGTTAAGGCTATCTGCGGCTCAAAACAACTATATTGACTGATGGTGCTCCATACTATAAGGCTTCATGCAGAATTCTTAACTTAAGACATGGAGTATACAGTCTTGAAGTTAGGAACTTGATGGAGAGAATAATACAGTACGAGGTGGTTTCAAAATATTTAATTCTTCTGTTGTTTATTTGACTAGTCAATTAAGCTTAATTTTTGTGGTTTAATTCTACTGTTTGACTAGTCAAATTTATAGAGGGGTTTTGTATAGTTTTATATGCCTGAGAAGGGTTGGGCAATCTTAACTGTTAGGAGGTCTACGGCTGAGAGAATTAAGGAGATAGCACATAGTAAGGGCTTAACAGTAGATGAGTTTCTAAATGAATTGATGAATCCAGCAGGGAGAGATGGGTGGACCACGTGTAGTTTATGTGGGGCTAAAGTTAAATCAAAGAACCTACATGAACACATGATTAAAGTACATCCAAGACATATGAGAAGCATTGACTAGTCAAACAGAAGAGCCCATGAACTATGAAAGACTTAAATATTTTGAAATCACTTCTACGTTAAGGATAGGACTAGGCTATTCGATAACTACATACCATGCATTAAGGATGAATGCGATGAGGAGCATGCGGAAATGCTTCTAAAATCAATAATGATAATGCTGAACGAAACATGGATAAATAGAAGAGTTAAAGCAAAGGAATTCATAGAGAATACAATACCCATGATAGAGGTGATGAAACATGCTTAAGTTTACAAGGCGACTCATCCCAGCCCTATAGAGTAAAGCTTATTAGGATTCTACGTAGTGTTCTATGTGGCTTCCGAATTGGAGTTTTCAGGTAAATGTCCACGCTGTAGTTCAGCTGGTGTTAGCTATGGTAGTATTCTACTAGGTATTGGTAAAACTAGAAGGCTAGCAGTTACCCTCTATGTCTGCGGGAAGTGTGAGCTTGTGTTTTACGAGAAATCTAAATAACTTTATTTTAAACATTTAATAACTACCAACTCCTCAAAGAAGAGTTTTCTAAACATTATTTTCTTAACGTTTTTAAATCCTAGTTTTCCCAGATATTTTTCAACATATTCTATTTTTGATAGGCTTGAAGCTACAATATATAGTCTTCCATCCTCCTTAAGGAGTCTATATGCCTCCCCCGCCATTCTATATGTGGCTTCCCTACCTGTTAATCCCCCACTCCATGCTTTATTGATCCAGCCTTTTTCTTCAAGAACTGGTATGTATGGTGGATTACATGCTACAACATCAAAAACACAGCTTTTTAACGATGATCCTGAGTCACATCTAACTGTGTATATGTTGCTTAAACCGTTAATCTTAGCATTATGTAATGTAAGCCCTACCGCATATGGATTTATATCTACAGCAATAACCTCACTAAACTTTTTAGCAAGAATTAATGATATAAGCCCACATCCACATCCTAAGTCTAAAGCTTTCCCCCCTCTTTCCCCAATAATGGCTGATATAAGTAGATATGTGTCCTCTGCAGGCTTATAAACATCCTCTAAGACTTTAAGCTTTAAGTCCTCATAGCTTATATACATCTAATGTATTATTTAATAGCTTCTTATATTTCTCTCTATTCATTGGTTTAAAGTATTATTCTATGTTTCACCATAATCCATCGCAAGGAAGCCCACAGGCTTCAGCTATAGGGTAACTGGCTTACATAGATTCGCGGGAAAGCTCCCGGCTTCATTCGTGGAAAGTGTCAAAGCTTGAAGCTTATCCTTAATAGCGGGATGAGGCTAGATATAGTTCTATATGAATAGAATGTTTTTCCTCCTATTTCTTTCATCAAATACTTCTATAATACCCCTGTTGTTATCAATATTTATTCTCCATCTTCTACCCTCATGGCTGTTTCTATTTAGTTTAAGCATGTTTTTTAGAAGTCTACGAGCATATCTGTTAAGGTATTTCATTAAGATGATTAGCTTTTAAAAGCTATAAGCTTTACTGCTTGTTGATACATCTTCAGATCTGGTTACTATAATTACTGGTTTAGCTATGGTGTGTTGGTTAGTGGTGTCGGCATCATTATTAATGTGGCTTTAACCATATAGCTATTTTTAAGTATTTGTAGGTGTTATAGTTAGTGGGGTTGGATAGGTTTGTCTGATGATATGTTTAATAAGCTTGTCGTGAAGGCTAAGGAGTTTATTGAGAAGCATGGTACTGTAACCTATGATGAAATGGCTAAATGGGCTAATGCTGAGAATATATCTGCAATTACTTTATCAGTAATTATAGAGGAGCTTCTATCTAGAGGTGTTGTTGAGGCTGAGGGTGAGTTTTTCACACCTCCAGAATTGTCGTTTCCACTATTTAAGAAATCTGTTCCTAAAGCCTTAAGAGTTAAGAGTTTAAAACCTAGTGAATTAAAGCCTCCTGTTGATATATCTCATCCTGAGGAGGTTGGTGTTAATGTTCAGCCAAGTATTGAGGTTAGTAGGGTTGAAGTTGATGAGCTTCTAAAAGATCCTGAGATGCGTAAGGTTATTGAGTATTTGAATGAGCATTGGAGTGTTGGTGATTTAAGGATTATGGGTGATCTTGAAAAAATGGGGATACAGAACCCTAGAAGACTTATAAGGAAGCTTCTCGACCTTGAACTTATAACATATCATCCAAACGGTGTTTTCGATATTACTGATAAGCTTCCAAGAATTAGGAGGAAGAAAACCTTAGCAGACTTCCTAATTTAACTATGCTGCAGTAATCATTACGTAATTGGAGGCCATAAACCTCTTACTAGACTTGTGGTTTTGTAGGTATTACTGGAACAAATTCAACACCTGGTCTTCTAGACCTTACCTCCATCTTGTATAGCCTCATTAACGTATATACTTCCTCAGGTATTTCTGTTTTTACACATTCACCAAGCAGCTTTTTCACCTCCTCCGGGAATATTGGCTTATCATGTGTATATTTCCCACTTACCAGTTCCTCAACAACTCTTCCAACAACCTCCTCCCCACATTTACCTGATAGAAGCCACTCTACAAATTTCTTCATCTGATCCATTGCTTTACGTGCTTCCTCAGCTAGTATTAGGGTTCTATCATCAACATTGCTAATATCCTTCTTCTCCAATACTTTAAGTATTGATGCTGCTGAGTATGATCTGTTCTGGTCAATAATCTGCGGGTCAATAGGTCCTAATACAGCATGTGGATCCATCAATATCTCATCTGCTGCTAAAGCTATTAAAGTTCCTCCACTCATAGCGTAGTGCGGTATTATAACTGTTTTCTTACCTGGATGTGCTTTAAGAGCAGCTGCTATTTGAGCTGCTGCTAAAGCTATTCCACCTGGAGTATGAATTATGAGGTCTATCGGTGTATTTGGAGGTGTCATTCTAATAGCTCTTAAAACCTCCTCACTATCCTCAATATCTATATATCTAGATATAGGTATTCCCAGAAAGGCTATGGTTTCCTGTCTATGTATTAAAGTTATAATCTGCGACCCCCTCTTTCTTGAAAGCTTTATTAAAACATTTTTCCTTGCAGAGTTTAACGTATACCTCTGAATTATCGGTGTCATGAAGAAGAATAGAAATAATATAATCCATAAATTACTAACAATAAAGGATAGTAAATCCGTACCTAAAGCTTGACCAGTAATTCTTATCATATATAAGGGATTAAAGCGCTAAATATATACTTAACGTTAAATATGGTGATAAAGAACTGAACCCCCACCAGAAGCCACCGGCTCATAGCTACAAGCTTAGGCAGAGCTGTAACCGTTGTCGGATAGTTAACATTTTATAACTATCCGTTCCACCTAAGCCTTTAGGGCTTCTTGGGTGGCTTTCGCCGCCAACGGTGAGGGACGGCACATTGGGAGTTTTGCGGCTATGTTCCAAGCGGCTACCAGATGTTTATCCGCTTGGAAGCCGCATTTCTACATTTATAGATGTGCCCATTCGGCTTATTCAATTCGCCACATATCGGGCACACCTAGAAGTATTTGTTAGAAGAGTTATAAAAGTTAACTATTCAGAAACTGCTGACGAACCCAGACCTAAGTAGTGTATTCCATACCACTATATAGCATACATATCCGGGGAACAGAAACAATCAACCAAGTATGTATAACTATGCTCTAATCTATACTTGGCTAAATGAGTTGCAAGGCTCTGGAAACATCATGGAAAGTTTCTAAGTGGGGCTTGTAGTAGTTTAGGTTCATGCTGAGTTCTCTCACAATTTAGAAGATGTAGACCAAACCATTCAGCTCAACACTACCTTAACCTATCTCTCAAAGCCTTAAACATATAGGCTTTCAATAGTAAGCACTACGTATCTAGCTCTAACCAACCGGAGCCTAAGATATGCTACTAGAGTTTAGATAGTGGAAGTCTTCGAAGCGTTGTTAGCAGTTTAGAATAGTAGGTTATCTCTATAGTCTATTTGACTTAAATACTTATGTACCTATCCTGAAGATGTAGTAACTACTTCTACTTATCAACTATTAAAGTTGGAAGTTATGATTCTAGGTTATAGGTTTAATCTAATACTTTTCAAAATACTAGTTAAACTAAGTTTATATTGATGTTTAATGGATTCTAAATGTAGTGAAGCCTACTCAACTCTTAAGCTACATCTAAAGATCTTGGAAGTTTCTAACCTTAGCGGGAGTAACTGATCTTTACTGCTATTAGATTAGCGTATTAAATAGCTTCCAGAGTAATTTCACTAAAATACTCTGTTGGAGGTGTTTTTTTAAACTTTACAATAGCAGCACCATTTCTACCATGTGTTCGAATAACCTTACCTAGATATTTCCCCCTCCTAAATGTAGCTATAACTCTCCTACCTATTAGTTTTGCTGCCTCACTATCACTATTACATCCATCAAACTTCACTATACACTCCCTAACTCTACTGCTAAGCTTTCTATTACCTGTACTGTATCCAGTTCTCAATATTACTCCTTTAACCATAGCTAGCTAAACTAGGTTTAAGCTTTAAATTTTACGATTGGTTAATAGGACCTGGCAACTTAACATATTGTATCTGAATTCCTAAGTTGCCACGTCCGGTTAATAGATACTGTTTAAAATAGGGTTTTGGTTGTTGGTTTAATTGTTGATTTTGCTAAATGGCTTTCTTGCCGACTTTTGTAAGAACTGCAGTATTCAGCACTAACCTATATACATTGTACTACAATTACCTAATACTGTTGGGGATAAGAGCTTTGGAAAGCTTACTTGAAGAGTATTGATGGAGGCATCTTCATAATCCTACTTAAATATCTAGAGTTAAAGGATGATCTAATGCTGTAGGAAAGTATTTTAAGGATGTTTCCTAAATTTATAGGGGGATGTTGAGGGAGGTTTTTTGGCTGGTTGATGTATCGGCTGAGCAGGTTAATGGGCTTGATGAGGTTTGGATATGGGGGGTTACAAGAGATGGTAAGCGATGTATTTTTAGATGTTTAAACCAGAAGCAGAGATTCTATGTAGTGGTTGGTAGTGATGCTGATCTTGATAGAGCTTTAAGTATTGTTAGGGATTTACCTGGTGTTGTTGAGTGTAAGCCTGTTGTTAAGAGAAGCTTCGGCGATGAGAGGAAGGCTGTTGAGGTTTCATGTATACCATCGAAAGCTGATGATGTTATTAAGGCTGTTAAAAGTAGGGTATTTAATGGGGAGCTTTTCGAGGATGATATACGTCTCTCCAACAGGTTTCTACTGGATAATGATATTTCCCCATCTTCATGGTATGAAGCTGAAGTTGAGGATTCTGATGTTATGTTTAGGGATGGTATAGATAAGGTATATGTTCTTAAGTCTATACGTAGGGTTGAGACTGCCTCTAATCCAAATCTAAGAATTGTAGGGGTTGACTTTATATACTACTCTGATAAAGGCTCACCGAAGCCTGATAGAAGCCCTATTGTAGCTATTTCAATAGCTAAAAGCAATGGTGAGAACATCCAGTTTTCAGGTGGTGAATATGAGGTTTTAAAGTCCTTTATAGATGTTATTAAAGCCTTTGATCCTGACGTAATTGTCGGCTTTAAGCTGAATATTTTCCACTGGTCCTTCCTGCTTAAGAGATGTGGTAGGTATGGCTTGAAGCTTGAAGTAGGTAAGATCGGTTATGAACCTCATCAAAGCCTCTATGGCCACTTCTCAGTAGCTGGTAGGGTAAACTTTGACTTGAAGGAGTATGCTGATGAGATAGCTGAGCTTGAAAGAGGAACTATTGAGGAGCTTGCTGAGTATTTAGGTTTTAGGGTTGATGTTAAGCCTATTGATGAATTCTACCATTCAGAATATTGGGCTGATGATGGGAGGAGAAGTATACTCCTAAAATACTCTATGTGGAGAGCTAAAACATATCTAGATGTTTTCAACATAATATCAGACTACGTATTCAGCCTATCAGCAATTACAGGTATACCTGCAGACCATGTTTTCACAGCAGCTGCAGGGTTTAGGCTTGAAAACTTCTTAATGAGGGAGGCTGTTAAGCATGGTGAGCTTATACCTAAGGTGAAGGGGAAGGTTTTCCCAAGCTATCCAGGCGGTAAGGTACTTACGCCTAGAATGGGTTTACATGAGGGAATAGCTGTTGTTGACTTTAAGGCAATGTATCCAAGCTTAATGCTGAAATACAATATATCACCAGATACTGTAAAGCCTCTTCCATGTGTAGGGTTTAAGAATGTTATTAAGGTTGAGGATGCTAATACATGTATAGTACAGGATAGGAAGGGCTTCTTCACACATATTCTGGAAACTGCTGTAAGGGAGAGGGAGAGGGTGAGGATGGAGATGAGCAAATACCCTAAGGATAGTGTAGAGTATAGATTTCTAGATTCAGCTCAGAGAATATTGAAGGTCTTAGCTAATGCTATGTATGGATATATGGGGTGGATAGGTGCTCGATGGTATCTTAAGGAGGGGGCTGAAACAGTGGCAAGCCTAGGTCGTAAAGTAATTTCTGAAACGATAAGGAAGGCATCTGAGCTAGGATTAGAGATCATATATGGGGATACTGACAGCATATTCATAAAGTATGATGAGGGGAGGATAGGTAAGCTTCTTGAATGGATTAATAAAGACCTTGGATTAGAAGCTAAGATAGATAAGGTATATAGTAGGGTAGTTTTTACGGAGGCTAAGAAGAAGTATGCAGGTATAGCTAGTGATGGTGTTTTAGATATTGTAGGGCTTGAAGCTGTTAGAGGGGATTGGTGTAGATATGCTAAAGAAACTCAGAAAGCTCTTGTGGAGAAGCTGCTTAAAGGTGAGAGTAGGAGTAGATTAATAGATTTCGTTAGGGATAGGGTAGCTAAGCTTAGAAGTGGGCAGGTTGATCTGGAAAGCCTCATCATATGGAGGCAGCTTGCAAAAAGGCTTGAGGAATATGAGGTAAATGCTCCACATGTTGTTGTTGCTTACTCACTTAAAGAGGATGGATGGATTTTAGATAGGGGGGACTATATAGGTTTTGTAGTGACTAGGGGTGCTGGACCAATATATACAAGAGCTAAACACTACTCAAAAACATCTGTTAGTGAAGCTGATCTAGAATACTATGTTGAGAAGCAGCTAATTCCAGTATGTAGTAGAATACTTGAAGCAGTTGGTGTAAGAGAGAAGGATCTTGAGAAGCTTATTAAGTCTGCTGGTAGAGGTCTTGAATCCTTCTTCTAACCTTGAAGATATTGATTTAAGTGGTCTACAAACCTATCCACATTACCCATACATCCAGCTCCAAACCAGTAAACCTTATTAATGTATTTTAACGTAATGGATTTAAGAATTTGAGATGCATTCCATCTAACATATACTAGAATTGTTTCAACATTAGGTTTCAAAACTTTAGCTAGTGTAAAATTCATAAAAACATTCTTAAGCCTCGGAGCATCAACTTCAACCTTAGCCTCAACGATGATTGATGGATCTACATATCTATTGTTTTTAGAGCCTATTAATAGATCAAACCTTACCGTGTAGACATAGCTGTTAATCCTCCATACTGCTACATCATCATTCCAGTATATACCCATCCCAACAGGTATTTTTACTCTTCTCTTAATTACTTGATATACGTATTCCTCAAGACTGTAAGCTCTAAACTGCCCTATCATCTGTATTAATCCTCCTGTACTCCTCATAATATTCTCTCTAAATTCATAGATTAAATCCAGAAACCTGTTGAAATCATCTATACTTAATGTTTCAATCCATTGATTATATGATTCTCTAAGCTTTACACCCAGTTCATAATCATGCATTATAAGCTTCTCTATGTAGCTTAACGCCTTCCTCCTCCTCAACCCTAAAACCTAGAATCAACTAGTAGCTATTAACAGGTATTTCCACTATGGATTCAAGAACTATTTTTGAAGCTTTATCTACATATGCTTTAAGCTCTTCAGCTGTCGGTATCTCCCTCTCCCTCTCTCTAGCTAGATTATTGCTTACAATTAGTAATGCTCCTACCCTAATTTTCCTAAGTAGTCCAACTATGAAGATAGCTGCACACTCCATCTCAACTGATACTACTCCTCTTAAAGCCCACCTCCTAGCGAAGGAGGGGTCCTCAGCGTAGAATGCATCACTACTAAATACTGGTCCAGCAGTAAATCTTGTATTGAATATTTTAGCTTTCTCTATAAGCTTAATTAAAACTATAGGGTCCGGTACAGCTGCTATGCAGCCATCTGGTATATACATACCTGTAGTATTACCGCCGTATGGGTATGATGCACCTGTAGGTATTACTATATCCCCTATTTCAAGATCGTTAATAAGTGCTCCTGTTGTTCCAAGTCTAATAATTACCTTAGCTCCAAGCATTTTCAACTCCTCAACTACAATAGCTGCTGATGGTGCTCCAACACCATGTGTTGCTACAGTTATCTTCTCACCCTTATAGTATCCTGTATATGTTATATATCCTCTATTACTATTTACTAAGTATGGTGATTCAAGCATTCCAGCTATTTGCTCAGTTCTTGCAGGATCACCTGCAATAACAACTCTTCCCGCTATATCTTCAGGTCTAGCTAGAATATGTACTGGCATCGTATATATGCATAGGTGTATAACTTAAATTTTTCCATGCTTATATGATGTGGAAACCGAGTTTAAATATGTTTCTTTGGGATTATGTTTTCAAGCTCTTTAGGTATTGAGCAGCATGACATTAAGTATTCACTAGCTCTACTAGGTATTACTATTCTATCAATAAGCCTATTTTGTATAAGTTGTTTTTCAAGCTTTACGCTATAGCTTCCTCTAGGTCTAGCGCATCCAAGCCCAACTTCAATATTTGGAAGTTTACTTCTAGCATGCCGGAATACTTTAACAACATCTTTAATTTTTGGGGTTGAAGTTTCCCCCATTTTTGTACCTTGTATTGGTGAAAATATAACAAATATTAGTGTATCTGGATTTATGTCTTTTAAAAGGTCTATGGCTTCAGTCTCCCAATATATTTTACTATAGTCCGCCCCAATCATAATATGTGGTGCAATATGTGGTGGACCGTGGTCTCTAAGGTTTCTAATTGTTTCCTTCATAACCTCTAAATCAGCATCTAAACCCATAACGTCTCTAAATACCTTAACACTACTAACAACGTTTAAATCCACTATGTCAACACCGCATTCTCTTAAGGCTTCAGCATATTCTCTACTAGCAAAACCAACGTGAACACTAATAATAAACCCGAAGCTTCTCTTAACATCACGTATAGCTTGAATAAATGGTTTAATAGGTAGTATTCCCTCCTTACTGAATCCACCACTAATCAAGCAGCCAATAGCTCCATTCTCCTTAAGCTTTCTACATAAACTGTAAAGCTCAATAGGAGTATTAACCCTTAACATGCCTTTAAGAAGCTCCCCCTCACAATACTTACACTTCAAGCCACACCACCCCCCAGTTATGGATATTGCTGGGAATAGTGGGAGGGGCATGTATGCTTTAACCATACTTCAACCCATTGACACTCTCCACGGCTGAAGCCGGGAGATTCTTGCTTCTAGGTTGTTCATTGGTTGGTTGTTCATCGCCCTTCTAGGCTTCCACCTCATCCCGTTCCACCTTAGAAGCATGGGGTGTGCCACCACCCCGTTAACGCCGTCTCCATGGAGGCGGCCTATGTTTAGGACTCCTACGGCATCCCTATTCGCCTCAAGCCCGCAGTCCAGGCATTTGAAGAGTCTACCTCTTGTTATTGTGTTCTCAGAGTGGCAGAGTGGGCATTTGCTTGATGTCTTGTATTCGCTTTTCTCCTCAACTTCTATGCCGTATTCTTCAGCTTTCTCCTTGAACCTCCTAACAATGTAGTTGAAGCTCCAGAAGCTGTTTATCATGGCGTTTGCTTCACCGTTATTGCGGCTTTTGTTCTTATATTCTTCAATCTTCCAAGAACTATTTTTGAAATGTTGAGCTGATAGGCATCTTCAACTATTGTTTTTATCATGGCGTTCACAGCATGTCTAAACCTTC